>Ga0209633_10002881_pt1 | contig 16246 bp, 16 predicted proteins | sample Cruoilmetagenom1_FD_187290 | JGI IMG/M metagenome (GOLD analysis project Ga0209633, IMG submission 187290) | Oil polluted marine microbial communities from Coal Oil Point, Santa Barbara, California, USA - Sample 1 (SPAdes) (version 2) | ecosystem: Environmental > Aquatic > Marine > Oil seeps ... | reverse complement strand
AGACTCCTCGGTGCAAACCCTCAAACCATAGAAGTAGGAACAGCATATACAGAACTGAATGCAAGTACTGATGACGGTAGTACAGTGGTGATAGATAGTACGGCTGTAGATACCAATATAGAGGGTAATTATACGGTGACGTATAATGCAACAGATACTGCAGGCAATCCTGCGATTGAAGTGACAAGAACTGTAACTGTTCTTGCAGAAACTGCTTTACCCTCGAGGCATCTCTTTAGTTGGTGTGATGACCTTAATGGGACAGAACTTTGGAGTACAGATGGTACAGCAGGCAATACAGCATTGTTAAAAGATATTTCTGCTGTGGGAAGTTCAAGTCCGGAATTATTGATAAATATAAACAATACTTATTTCTTTAGTGCTGATGATGGTGTGAAGGGAAGAGAACTTTGGATAAGTGATGGTACGGTAGATGGTACAGTATTGGTCAAAGATATATATGATGGTAATCTAAGTGCTGCTCCTAATGAATTGGTTGATGTGAATGGCATACTCTTTTTCACTGCAGATGATGGTGTGAAGGGAAGAGAACTTTGGAAAAGTGATGGTACTGTATCTGGTACAGTATTGGTCAAAGATATATATGACGGGAATCAAAGTGCCAATCCTAAGAGATTAGTTGATGTCAACGGGACACTTTTCTTCACTGCAGATGATGGTGCTCACGGAAGAGAACTTTGGAAAAGTGATGGTACTCAAGAGGGTACATTATTGCTAGAAGATAGAACATTGGGAGGGAGTACATATTTTGCGGGTATTGGAGCTGTGAACGGGTTACTTGTTTTTAGTGCAGATATGGGTCTCTTTGATTATCAGTTATTTTCAAGCGATGGCAATATCGTAGAGCAGGTAGGAAACTTTGATTTAAGTTTTGGACAATTACATTTTGCAACTGTCAATAATGTACTCTTCTTTTCTGGATATGATGATAACAATAGAAGAGAATTATGGGAAAGTGATGGAGTAACTACACAGATGGTAAGGGATATCAATATAGAGTATGATGCGGCCGATAAATTTTACGGAAGTTCTTCCCCCGAGGAACTCACTGAGGTCAACGGCACACTTTATTTTACTGCTATAGAGGTGGATGGCGCAAATCCTCGACTTTTTATAAGTGACGGTACAGAAGCAGGCACAGTTGTGGTAGAAAATGCAGATGAAACTACTAAGAAAGTCGACAAACCAAATAACTTGATTAGTGTTGATGGAAAGCTTTATTTCTCAAGGGAAACAGGTAATTACTGGAGGTTTTGGAGAGCTGATGGGGGGTGGGCTACACAGATTATCGAATTTGAAAAAATTGCAGGAATAACTGGGATCAGTGAGCTAAGAGAGCATAATGGCATCGTCTACTTTAAAGTGCATATGGATACAACACCTTATGAACTATGGGCATATGATACAACTACTCTAGCTATTCCTTATCAAATCGCTACAGGATGTACACCATAGATGAATAGTTCAATGAAAAAAAGGAAGCGTCATGCAAAGAAACTCAGATGAGTTATTAAGCTTTATTTTTGAGCGTATAGGCCAGATCGCTATGCTCAATGATAATGAAAAGTTACTCGTGGCACTTGCCAAAATGGGGCGGGATATCGTTTTTGCTGATCGTTGTACTATCTGGATACTGGACAAGGAAAAGAAACAACTTTGGAGTAAAGTCTCTCATGGATTAAAATCTGTTTTTATACCAAGTGATAGCGGTATCGTTGGTGCATCGGTACAAGAGGGTAAGCCGATCATTTTAAATGATGTGTATCAAGATGAGCGTTTCAATCACGACATAGATGAAGCATCAGGCTATAAAACTAATACGATGATGGTCATCCCTACGTACAACAGAGAAAATGAAGTAATGGGAGCGATACAGGTCATTAACAAAAAAGATAATGGGTTATTTACCCAAAAAGATCTAGATCACTTGATGCTCGCGTCTACTTATATATCGGAGACGATTAAGTCTACATTTTTACTAGAAGAGATAGACGCAACACAAAGAGAGATACTTCATATTATCGGTATCATGGGAGAAAGTCGTTCAGAAGAGACTGCATTGCATGTTAAGAGAGTCTCTAAATATGCTTATATATTGGCCAAAGAGTATGGGTTAAGTGAAGAAATGTGTACAACGGTGCGTGATGTTTCCCCTTTGCATGACATAGGGAAGATCGCTATAGCAGATGATGTCTTAAAGAAGCCAGGAAAATTGGATATTGAGGAAAAAGAACATATGATGACACATGTTGAACAAGGGTACCATATGTTGAAAGACTCTAAAGGAATATTGTTACAAGCTGCTGCAACAGTGGCTTATGAGCATCATGAAAAATATGATGGAAGTGGTTATCCAAGGCAGCTTAAAGGGGAAGAAATACATATCTTTGGGCGTATTGTGGCACTTGCAGATGTATTTGATGCTTTAAGTTCAAATCGTGTTTATAAAAAAGCATGGGAACCTCAAAGGGCACAGTCTCTTATAAAAGAAGAGCGGGGTAAGCATTTTGACCCCAAGTTGGTTGATATCTTTATGGAAAAACGTACAGAGTTTTTTGCTATTGCCGAAGAGTTGAAAGATGTATATAATGAAGAATAAAATAACGATCTTAGGGGCATATGGTGCAAAAAGTGATAAGGGTGGGAGTTCTGCTTTTTTACTGAATAATGAGAGTGTTATTGATGCTGGTAATCTTCTAGTTCCTTTGTCACAGAAGAGTGTTGACATTGAAAATGTATGGTTGACACATTCACATCTTGATCATATCTCAGATATGGCATTTATCTTAGATAATTATCATGATAAGAGAACAAAGACTTTAAAAATATATGGCTTGAACTCAACACTAGAAGCACTGAAAAAGCATTTTTTTAACCATGTGATATGGCCAGATTTTTCTGCGATTCCTTTAGTCAATGGAAAGGGGATGTGTATCTCATATCATCCCATAGAGTGTGGTAAAGTATATGGATTAGATGCATCGAGTACTATTGAGGCTATTGACACGGATCATACCGTCCCTAGTTGTGGGTATGGTATCGAGAAAGATGATTCGAGTGTTGTAATCACTGCAGATACTCATAGCTTAACATCAGTCATAGAGTATGTAAATAGAAAACAAAATGTCTATGCACTTGTTGTAGAGTGCTCTTTCCCAGTGAATATGGCAGATATGGCAAAGATAAGCAAGCATTTTACACCTGCATATCTTTTTGATGCATTGAAGCCATTGGAAGGGCAAGAGATTCAGATCTATATCAATCATATAAAACCAGAATATAAAACACAGATCTGTCAAGAGATAGAAGTGCTAAAAGGTTCATGGGATGTAACGATTTTAGAGGATGGAGATATTATACGCTTTTAATGATTATTTGTGGGTCATTTTAAATACAGGTGTAAATGGCAGATGAGGGTTATCTATAAATTTTTTACACCGTTGTATATAAAATCCGTAAAGTTTACTGCCGTATTTCGTATGAAGTTTAGCAAATAAATCATGTGCTTTATCCACTTTACCATCTCTAAAAAGTATGACAGCTTTTTTGTAAAGCTGCATCTCCTCTTCAGCTACATGTTTTGAGCCACAGATAACTTCAAAGATCTCAACGGTTTTACTTTTTCCTTTAACTTCTACGATGTCGATAGGACGAATGCTATAATCCCCTTTGAGTTGTTTGTATGTGGCGTTAGAAATAAGTACTTGGACCCCATATACTTTTGTAAGATTCTCTAATCTTGAAGCAAAGTTGACATGATCACCAATGATCGTGTAGTCCGATCTACCTTCTGACCCCATGTCTCCTGCGGTGACCATACCAGTATGTATACCTATCCCTATATGTATGTTTACACCATACTCGGCTTGGATGGTTTGATTGATACCTTGGAGTTGTTCTATTTGTCTGATGGCACTGCTTAGTGCAGCATCAGCATGATTCTCTACGGGTACAGGTGCGTTCCAGTAAGCCATGATAGCATCACCAATGAACTTGTCAATAGTCCCTTTATGTTCAATAATAGTGTCAACCATAGGTGTCATGTAGGTATTAAGCAATTTAATCACTTTTGTAGGGGAGCCTATCTGCTCAGAGATACTTGTAAAGGAGCGTATATCACTAAAAAAGATAGTGGCTTCTACTTCTTTTGATGCGATAAGGTCATCATCGGCATGTGCCAGTAAGTGATGCATCACAGAGGTGGATACTTTTTTCCCCAAAATACGTCTGGCTTGTTCTCTGTGTTTGGAGGCTATAACGTAGTCGATAGCAAGAGAGAAGATAAGCGTAGAGATAAATACAAGTATAGGGGTAACAAGTGTCAAGACAAGACCATAACTAAAAAGCGATACATACAATAGATATAACATAAGCCCTAGTAGAAAAGTAGCCATAGGTATGATAAAAAAAGAGTTGATAAATGAAAAGAGGAGTATCAGAGAAAATGCCAGCACCCAAATAATGGCTAAATCATACAGTCTAGCTACAAAAGGTTTCTCTATAAAATCCCCTTGTAGTATGTTATCAATCACATTTGCATGCACTTCTACACCTGGAGAAGTACTGTCATAAGGGGTGGCTCGAAGATCTTTTAACCCAAGTGCAGAGGTACCTATGAGTATAAATTTATTTTCAATATCTTTTGGATCAAAGTTCCCATTTAAGATGTCTGAGACGCTGATGTATTTGAAGTGTTTTTGAGGACCTCTAAAATTAATGAGAAGTTCACCTGTATGGTCTGTAGGCACTAGATACTCACCGACTTCAATGAAAGACACACCTTGTTCGTCTCCCACTATTTTTACTCTGTCTGCACCACTGTATATCCTGACCATTTCAAAAGCAAGGGAAGTGTAGATGTCCCCTTTGTATTTTTGTATAAGAGGGGTACTCCGTATTACTCCTCCTGCATATGATGTATTGGTATTGAAAAAGCCACTTGAATAGAGTGAACTTTGTAACATAGGGGTATTGAGAATGATACCCTCTGCCTGAGTTAAATACTCAGTATCTTGTAAGCCCTGTTGTATAAATACCGCAGGAATGAGAGGGGTACGGGTATCTTTAGTTTTTTCGGGGCTGAAAATATAACCACCTACTACAGGGGCAGTAGTAAATGTCTTGGCCAAAATTTCGTCATAGTTGGGAAGTGATTGTGGTAATTGTGGAAATGTCTTTTTAAGTAGGTGGGGTGAAGTTCTGTCTGGCTCTGCAAAGACCATATCTAGTCCGATGATGCCTGCTTTGGCATCTGCGAGTGTGTCTATAAGCTCCGCTATCTTATTTCTTGACCAGGGCCATTGACCTACTTCTTTGAGTGATCTATCATCGATGTCAATGATGACTACTTGATTACTTTTGGGGAGTTCCCCACGTATGACAAACATAAAGTCTCGTAGTTTGTTATCTAGAGAATAAAAAGCTTGAGGGGTAAAAAGATAGACCCAAGAAAAAAAGAGAGATAGGCTGAAGGCTATTCCGAGTTTTAAAAGGGCATTTTTCATTGAGTCTATTATATCCTATTGACAGTTAAATTTCACATCCTGGATGTCTTGTGTTCTATCGGTAATATCTTCGATGTTCACACTCTCAAAAGTAGAAGCATTACTTGGTGATAAAGCAGCACCACTTTTACTCTTTGACTTTTCTTTCACTTTTGCACCATCTAGTTGTAGTTGTAATTGTTCACCTGCTTCAAGCGCTTTTATTCTATCACCAAATGAGACAGTGATCTCACCGCTGTGACATTTGTAGAATGCATGGTTTTCTCTAAGTAGTGCAGAGAAGTCCGTACCTCTTACCCCAATGGTTGCTAAATTGGTTTTAACTTTAAATCTTTCAGGGGCAAGTTTACCTATTTTCCCAGTTACTGACCTGAAAAATCCGCGTGTTGCCTGCATACTCAATCTTGATTTTTTGCTTCCATCATAATAGTAGTCAAGAAATGAAAATGAGGATTTTGGGCCAATGGTAATCGTAGTGTTGTCATTGAGCATGACCTGTACTTTTGTTTTAAGTTGCGTAATGATCTCATCACCCTTTTGTACATCCATACCATTTGTGACCTTGAGTGTTTTTGCATCACGTGTTACTTGCGCTTCACCACTAATAGCCATGACCGTACCGATATTGGCAAATGCTGTCATGGTAAAGAGTATCATCATAAATAGCTTTTTCATATAGTATCCTTCTTAGTTAAGTTTGTCAGTATAACTTAAAAATGTCAAAAAATGTCAAATGAAAAAGGTTTAGAAATTGACACTTACACCAAGGATTATACTGTTTTTCTTGTATTCAGAAGGTATATAGTTTGACAGATTCTGTGCATAGTTCTCAGAGATAAAGATCTGACTCTTTTTTGACAGAAGATAAGAAAGTTTTATGTCAAGTAAATGTAAGTTGTCATCCCTTATGGTGTTGGACAATCCTACTGCATCCCCATAACGCCCATAGCGGAACCGGTAATCAACGGCTCCTACAAGAGATGGGGTGAAGTAGTAGTTCACGCCAAGAGTGGCAGTAAAGAATTCTGCAGAGATGTATTTTGTAGGGTCTGCATCTTGCGCCTTTTTATTTTCATATTTAGCAGAAAGGTAAGCAAAGTGGTCACCAAATAGGAAATAGCCACCTGCCGAGATCCCAGTGGTACTGTCGTTCTTTGCTTGGTCATCATCAGAGATATAGTTATTTTGTGAATAGAGTACAGAGACATCAATGATAATATCATCACCTATGGGAACTAATACCGTTGGCAGAAAACGAATATGCTCTAAAAGGTCTCTATCAAGATAGTTTACCTTGTGGTAGCTGACTGGGAAATAGAGATCATAGGCTTTTTGAGCGTAACCTGCTCCTAACTCTAAGGATACCGTGGAGAGGTCGTAGAGATGCGCAGAAAAGTTACTTTGGGAGAAAGCGCGTAAGGAGGTTTTCATATAAGCACCTTCTTCCTCGTCTAAAGCGTATCTGTAATGAATACCCGCGGTTACCCTTGAGAAGAATGAGGAGATTTCATCATCATGGTCGTCTGTGTCAAAGTAGTTATCCAGTACGGCACTTCCCGGAGTGGTATTGACGTTACTGTCATACCCTAAAGCTAAAGATGCACTGACTTTTATAGGAAGGGTATGTTTTTTTTCTAAACGTACAGGTGCCCCTCTACCTCTTAACTTGTAGACATAAGAGCGTTCTTCTTTACTTAAAAGTTCTGTTCTGTCTGTTTGACGATAAATTTTACGAAGTGCCTCTTTTGCCTGTTTGTTGTTTGCATCCAAAATAAGCACACGCTCAAATGCATGCATCGCATCTTCCGTCTGCCCAAGTACTTGCGCACTGTAAGCCCAGACTAGATGAAGGTTTGGGTTGGAGTAGTTTTTTTTAGAGCGTTTAGCTTCATCCAGCGCTTGCTGGTATAGCCCTTCATTATAGTGTGTCAATGCTTGTTTGTAATCAGCAAAAAGTCCTGCAGAGGTTATGAGAAGAATGAAAATAACACGTGCCAAAGTTCCATCCTTTTAATATTTCTAAAGTTATAGTTTTTAACATTATATAGTAATAAAGTCAAAAAATGTCAAAGTAGTGTAGTATAACCTAAATATAGATTTTTTAAAAGTAATAAAAAGGTAAAATAACACATAGGGAATCAAAAGGATGATAGAAAATGGCAGAACAAAATACATATAGTGATTTGGCTGAGTTTGGTAAGACACTACTTAATAATAGAGAATTAGACAAAGGTCTAGGCATCATTTCTGAATATCTTAAAAAACTTACGGGTGCAGTTCGTTGTTCCATTTTTGTGTATGATGATGAGGCACATGAACTTTGGACCATCGTTTCAAATGGTATGGAAAAGATCGTTGTGCCTGTAAATCAAGGGATTGTGGGATATATTTTCATGACCAATAAAGAGATAATAGAAAATGATGTGACAAAAAATCCGCATTTTCTCAAAGATATCGATGAAGAGAGTGGATACCGTACGATCAATATGCTTGGTTGCCCCCTCTATAATTCGAAGAATGAGATCATGGGTGTCGTGCAGCTTATTAATAAATTGGATGGATTTTCAGATAAAGATATGCAATTCATCAAAGTTATTCTTCGTTTCATCTGTACGTTTATAGAGATGACATCAGACAAGCAAAAATGATGTGCTAATCGTCTCTTTATCTGCCACATACATTTAAAAATCTCTCTCCCTCAATATAGTGTTAATAATGACCTAACACTATGATAAGAAAAACTTAATAATTATTTCGATATAATCCCCCTCCCTAAAACTATTAGGCTTTAGGAAACTGCGCGAAGAATCTTTGGTTAAGTAGCACTGATTACTCAAGGGTTGGATAGACAAAACATCGTGTATCCACGCAAAATAAAGGATGTGCAAGCATCCCAGGTGCAAATATATCGTAGGAGTAACCAATGAAGGTTAGACCATCAGTTAAAAAAATGTGTGATGATTGTAAGATCATTAAACGCAAGGGTATCGTACGCGTGATTTGTAAAAATCCAAAACATAAACAAAGACAAGGATAGACATGGCTCGTATAGCAGGTGTTGACTTACCACAAAAGAAGAGAATGGAGTATGCACTTACTTACATTTTCGGTATAGGTTTAAAAACTTCAAGAGATATTCTTGATAGAACAGGTATTGACTATAACATTAGAGTTCATGAACTTACAGATGCGCAAGCAGCGGTAATCCGTAATGACATTCAAGAACATATTATGGTTGAGGGAGATCTTAGAAAAAAAGTGACTTTAGATATTAAAGCACTTATGGATTTAGGTTCTTACAGAGGTCTTAGACACAGAAGAGGTTTACCTTGTCGTGGACAGAAAACAAAGACAAACGCGCGTACTCGTAAGGGTAAACGTAAAACTGTCGGCGCGGCATAAGGAGTAGTTTAGAATGGCTAAGAAAAAAGCAAAAAAAAGTATTGCTAAAGCTGTAGTATATGTTGCTGCAACTTTTAACAATACTGTTATCACAGTAACAGATGAAATGGGAAATGTAATCGCGTGGAGTTCGGCTGGAGCACTTGGATTCAAAGGTTCTAAAAAGTCAACACCATTTGCTGCAACAGAAGCAGTACAAGATGCGATGACTAAAGCAATGGAAAATGGCGTTAAAGAAGTAGGAATTAAAGTTCAAGGTCCTGGTTCTGGTAGAGATACAGCTGTTAAAGCTATTGGTGCAACTGAGGGAATTAGAGTAACATCTTTAAAAGATATTACGCCACTTCCACACAATGGTTGTAGACCACCTAAGAAGAGAAGGGTATAAGCATGGCAAGATATAGAGGTCCAGTTGAAAGACTAGAAAGAAGACTTGGCGTTGATTTAGGATTGAAAGGTGAGAGAAGACTCGCTGGTAAATCTGCATTAGAGAAAAGACCATATGCTCCAGGGCAACACGGTCAAAGAAGAACAAAGATTTCAGAATATGGTCTTCAACTTCAAGAAAAGCAAAAAGCTAAATTTATGTATGGTGTTTCTGAAAAACAATTTAGAGCACTTTATAAAGAAGCAAACTCAAAAGATGGTAACACAGGTTCTATCCTTATCCAACTTCTTGAGCAAAGACTTGATAACGTAGTTTACAGAATGGGTTTTGCAACGACTAGAGCGTCTGCTAGACAATTTGTAAATCACGGACACGTGCTTGTAGATGGTAAGAGAGTTGATATCCCTTCATTTAGAGTAAAAGCGGGTCAAAAAATCGAGATTAGAGAAAAAAGCAAAGCAAATGTTCAGATTTTAAGAGCTATCGAATTGACAAACCAAACTGGTATGGTTGAATGGGTAGATATGGATAAAGAAAAACTTTTTGGTCTATTTACTAGAATCCCAGAAAGAGATGAGATCGCAATCCCAGTTGAAGAGCGTCTAATCGTCGAGCTTTACTCTAAATAATACATAAGTTAAAGGCTAAGAATGAGAAAAATTAAAGTTGCACCATTTATGCCAACAGAAGTAGATGTGAATGAGATCAGCGCAAACCGTGCTGAGATCATCGCATTTCCTTTTGAGAGCGGTTATGCTGTTACACTTGCGCACCCATTAAGAAGACTTATTTTAGGATCTTCAATCGGGTATGCTCCGATATCTGTAAAGATAGAAGGTGCTGCACATGAGTTTGACAACATTAGAGGTATGCATGAAGATGTTGCTGTGTTTATTATCAACCTTAAAAACATTCGTTTTAAAATTAAAGACGAGAGTGATAGAGTAGAACTTAAGTATTCTTTCTCTGGACATAAAGAGGTGACAGCACAAGATCTAAATAATGATCAAATTGAGATAGTGAATGGTGATTTACCACTTGCAACACTCAATGAAGATGCTGAACTTAACTTCACAGTGGTTATCTCAAAAGGTATTGGTTATGTACCAAGTGAAGATCTTCGGGATGATGTAGCAGCTGACGCTATTGCATTAGACGCATTTTTCACACCAGTAAGAAAAGCAAACTATAAAATTGATCCGGTACTTGTAGAGGACAATCCTAACTTTGAAAAGATCACATTTGACATCGAGACAGATGCTCAGATAGGTCCTGTTGAGGCGTTCACAAATGCCCTAGAAGTTATGAATAAGCAGCTTTCTGTGTTTAATGGTGTACTTGATGTAGATATATCTACAACAAAGATAAAAAGAAGTTCTGATGATTCTGAATTGAAACCATTTATGCAAACAGTGGATAGTCTTGGACTTAGTGCAAGATCATTTAACTCACTTGACAGAGCTGGGATGAAATTCCTTGGTGAATTGGTACTCATGAGTGAAAATGAGATTAAAAATATCAAAAACCTTGGTAAAAAATCTTTAGATGAGATCAATGAGTGTTTGGTAGAAAATGGATTTGGTTCAGATTTTGAACTAGCAGATCATACAAGAGCAAATCTTGTAAAGAAAATAGAACAACTTAAAGCGTAAGCTTTAGGTTTAAATGTAAAGGACGAACATGAGACATAAGCATGGTTACCGTAAATTAAACAGAACGTCTTCTCACAGAGCAGCGCTTCTTAAAAACCTTTCTATTGCTTTGACAAAAGAAGGTAGAATTGAGACTACATTGCCAAAAGCCAAAGAGCTTAGATCTTACTTTGAAAAGCTTATTACTAAAGCAAGTTCAGGTGATTTCAACGCACACAGAGCTATTTTTGCAATGTTACAACACAAAGAGTGTACAAATACTATTGTAAACGAAATCGCACCAAAATATAGCGATAGAAACGGTGGATACACGCGTATCATTAAAACTCGTATGAGAAAAGGTGACGCAGCACCAATGGCAATTATCGAATTAGTTTAATTCGTTTTTGCTTTTATACTTCTGTACTTCAAGGCTGAGGCCTTGGGTACAACTACTTCAACATTTAAATCCCCCATATTTCATTGACATAGAAACACTTTTAGTGTATAACCGTATATAAGAACATAGTACACAGATAATTTATTATGATTTTGTTATAATAGTATTAATTAGACAGTATAACTGTCACTTAAGGAGATTAAATTGATTCCATTTTCAGATGAAGAATTACAGCCAGCAGTACAAAGCGTGATAGAGAAGGTTAGACCATCGATTAAATTAGATGGCGGAGACATTTCGCTATTGAAGATAGCTAACGGGAAGGTGTATGTACAACTTCAAGGAGCATGTGTAGGATGCGGGTCTTCAGGAACTACTATTAAGTTTGGTGTTGAAAAACAGATGCAAACATTGATACATCCAGAGATAACCGTTGTTAATGTCCCACATGGTTTTGAGGACAAATTGGATCAATTAGGTTAATATGAATAAGATGAGCCAAGAAGTATTACTCAAACGAGCAGAGGGAGAGTTTCTCAAGGGGGAATTTACTAATGCACTACGTTCATATGGGTGGATACTTAAAGACTATCCTGACCTAGATGAAGCTAAGGTAGGGGTATATCTTTCAGATCTTGGTGTAGAGAATCAAGAAGAAGCGAAGACATTGTTTGATTATTATCAGATCATCAAAGATGAAAAAGAGAATGCTGTTGACATCATTGATGGACTCATAAACACATTAGACACGTCAAAGCAGCAGATACAAGAGTTACTACTTGACCCCATGGAAGAGCAGATAGAATACGGTGATGGCATACGTTACAGTGACTTTTTAGACTTGGTTGAAAGTCGTGGAAGCTTTAAAGAAACATTTGAAGATATTATGTTTTCAACCAGAGTGGTTATCACAAGTAAAGAAGAGTTTATAGACTTTGTTACCAAGCTTTCCAATGAGCATTTTGATGAAATGGCATTAAAATATTTAGATGCAAGTGTGCATCTTTTTGGTAACGATCAGGATATCTTGGCCTTGTATCACATTGTAAGGGAAAATAGTAGTGAAAATAGGCTTTGACAAACAAGAGGGATATAAGTTTATATCTGATGATACATCACTTCTGGATGAAGAAACACTTTTTTTAAAAACAGAACAAAATACTAGGTATTATGAAAGTTTAAATGTAAAACCCAGCTTTATGACCCCTCTTGAACTTATCGAAATTTGGGAACTTAAAAGTCTGAAAGTGGTGGGTGTCACAGGCACCAATGGTAAAACAACGGTTACAGCAGCTATCTATTCTTTTTTACTGGACTTGGGTGAAAAACCTGCTTTACAAGGCACACGTGGGCTGTTTGCCAATGAACAACGTATAGAAGATAAAAGCATGACAACCCCCTCTATACTTGAAACCCTATATAATATGAAACAGACACATGATTTGGGTTGTGCGTATTTTATCATGGAAGTAAGTTCTCACGCGATAGAGCAAAAGCGTATAGAAGGACTTAACTTTGCACTGAAGGTGCATACCAATGTGACTTCTGACCACTTGGACTATCATGGTACAGTAGAAGAATACAGACGCGTTAAAAGTCTGTTTTTTGCAGATGAATCTCCTAAACTTCTGAACAAAGATGACATTAAAAATATTACCTATAATCCCATAGGTGCACAGAGTTATGGTGTGGACGAACCTGCAACGTTTAAAGTGCAGGCATTTTCACTGCTTCATGGGATCACTGCAGGTATCAAACATCTACGTACGGAAGCAACTTTCCATTCTCCTATGGTAGGACTCTTTAACCTTTTTAACCTTATGGCAGCCATTGGATCAGTGCAGATGCTTACAGGACGAAACATTGAAGAGATATGTGAAGTGGTAGAACACTTTGCTGGAGTTTCTGGGCGCATGGAAGTAGTTTCTCGTGAGCCGCTTGTTATTGTCGATTTTGCACATACCGATGATGGTATGCATGCAGTACTGGAGTCTATGAAAGACAGAGATATCTCTGTGGTCTTTGGAGCAGGTGGAAACAGAGATAAAGAGAAACGTCCTCGTATGGGTGCAGTTGCAGGTAGATATGCAAACAAAATCTATGTCACTTCAGACAATCCTCGTGATGAAGTACCTGAATACATACTTGAAGATATTTTAATAGGTCTTCATGGTAAAGATGGCGTGACAGCAACACCAGATAGAAAACTTGCCATAAAAATGGCTCTTGACGCCTTGCAAGAGAATGAAGTATTACTCATCCTTGGAAAGGGTGATGAAGATTATCAGGAGATCAAAGGGGTGAAGCACCCTTTTGATGATAGAGAAGTGGTACGCGAATTACTAGACGCCTAAGACTTAGTAGTACCACGTCGCTTTTAACCAAGCAAAGTCACTCACCATTTTTTTCCCAAATTCACTTTCATTTTTTCCTGTATTGAGATTATAAGAGAAGTCTATGGCTAGATTGTTTTTAAACGTATAGGTAAACCCTACTGTATCTAAATGGCTGTGGTCTTCAAGATTGAGCATATCTCTAAAATAGATCGAAGAGTAAACAATATCAAAAGGTTCTTTTTTGGAAAACTTGTTCACAAAATAACTTTTTGCAGAGAACGGATCTATTTTGACAGCAGGGGATATCTGCTCTTCAGTCAATCCTTCTGAGTTGTAATAGTACTCACTGGTGATGGTAACGTCTGTCTCCGTCACGTATTTTAAGCCCAAAAGATAAGAGTGATACCCATCTAGTTCTTTGGCATACTCTCCATGTACTTCGAAATGGGGGAGAAGGTTTTTAGAGAAAGTGAATCCTAGTTTATCTTTTGTTCTGTCGTTGTACAGATAGATAAACTCCATATCTGTGTCTAGATAGAGTAGGTAAAGTTTCATAGCCAAGGTACTTGATCTTTCATTGAAAAAATCATCATTTATCTTAGAGGTGGTAGGCATATAGATGAGATCAAGTTTCAAGTTTTTCAAGTCACCCTCAAAGCTTTTGTTGTAGGTGTAGTTCGCCATAACATAGCCCTCATATGCATTTTCAGGTTGTGTGGGGTCTTTGGGTCTATCAAGTAAGGCAGCAGGGTTAAAAAAGTATCCTGTTCCCCATTTAAGCGTTTTTTTACCTACGTCTATAGAGTGATTTAGGGAGAGTTTATGGTTCGTATAGAGTTGGTAAATAGTAAAGATATCTTCACCCACTCCATCAATGTTATTGTACCGTGCTGAGAGTGCACCGATGAGTTTAAAATCATCTTTATAGTGTGTAAAACGAAAGAGTGCCTCATTGAGAGAAGTGTGTTGTGTATTGTCACTTTTGTTAAGCAGTGTGTAAAGAGGGGAGTCTGGGTTGAGGTTTTGGTATTTATATTCTGAACGTAGATAACCTGAGTACTCAAAACTTTTAGTCTCTATACTCTCCATGTCGAAGCTATAGTCATCAGCAGATACATAGGTGCTACACAAGCACATCAGGAGAAGAAGAGCACGTCTCATCTTCTGAGTGTACCGACTTTTGATATGTTATCAAGGGTAAAGACTTCATTGGCAAAGTTCTTTGGTGTGATCTTTCCGTAAACCATGATAGACTTGTATCCTTTGTAGAAAGGACTGACGGTTTCTACTACCGCAGGTCTCACGATGCCTGTAGCAAACTTCTTGACATCTTTGTAACGTAAGGTCTTGATAAGCATATTGGTCGAACTGTAACAGACTACTTTTTTAGGCGTGATACTTTTTTTATCTACCGTCATAATGAGTTTGTCATAGGCGACTGTGTCATTTTTAGCCTTGAGTGTCAGGCTGTATTCGCTACTGCTTTCTTTTTGACTCGTGACAGTGTACTCTGCAGAGAAATCAAGTCTCATAATATCACTGTTGTTAAATACCCCACCTACAACAGATTGCATGGAAGCGATACGGATGGGTTTTCCGACATTGGGGATGTAAAGCCACATGTTGTCACCGAGTCTAAGTGTCGCTCTTCCTTTTTCACTTTCAGGCTCTAAAAACAAAGAGACCATTTTGTCTTTGTCTTTTTTTACCTGGTAGAGAAGAAACTCTTTTTTACTACCATCAGGTTCAATGTTGACCAGCTTTTTATAACTTTCACTAGATACCGGTTGTAAATTTCTGTCTACTTTTTCTAAAAGGGTGTTGGCACTTAAAAGTGAAGCGCTTGTGACCAGTGCTAATAATATTTTCATAAGATACTCCTAATTTTGTCTTAATGCATCTACGGGGTTCAGTTTTGCTGCTTTGAATGCTGGAGAGATAGAGGCGATCAATGAGATGATGATCACGATGATACTCACTGCAATGATATCGCTACCTTGCAAGGAAGGGTGCAGTACCAAGTCACTTTGTCTTCCAAATGCAAAGCTAATGCCTACCGTGTCAATGACCTTGATAATGATAAAGGAGATGACACTCCCTACAATCGCTCCAAAGACACCTAGCATAAATCCTTCAGTCAGGAAAAGCTTGACGATGGTAGATGGTGGTGTCCCCATCGCGGCAATGGTGCCTATCTCTTTGATACGTTCATAGACAGACATGATCATGACATTGAGGATAGAAATGAGCACGATAGAGATCAAAATGATCTTGATAGAGATGTCCATGAGGTCAAGCATTTTGATAATGTTATAAAAAGGACTTAACTTTGTCCATGCATGTATCTCAAAGACGGGTTTGTCTTTTTGGTTTTTAATCATAGCGAGAGTTTGCATACTCTTCATGGCTTTTTGGAGTTTGGTGACATCTTTAATGCGTATAACTATCTCAGAGACTTCTGCCTCTTTGATACGTAGGATTTTTTTAGCATCCTCTATATGAAAATACCCATCTCTTCCACCAGGCCCAGAGATAGGTTCTACAATGCCTACTACTTTGAGGTT
>Ga0209633_10002880_pt1 | contig 16252 bp, 15 predicted proteins | sample Cruoilmetagenom1_FD_187290 | JGI IMG/M metagenome (GOLD analysis project Ga0209633, IMG submission 187290) | Oil polluted marine microbial communities from Coal Oil Point, Santa Barbara, California, USA - Sample 1 (SPAdes) (version 2) | ecosystem: Environmental > Aquatic > Marine > Oil seeps ... | reverse complement strand
CTCGTAGGATGCAATGAGGAACGAATTACACCGAATATCGCACCACCTCCCGGTGCAATTCACTCTCGTTCATTACACCTTACATAAATACCGATTCTCGTAGGATGCAATGAGGAACGAATTACACTGAATATCGCACCACCTCCCGGTGCAATTCACTCTCGTTCATTACACCCTACATAAATACCGATCCTCGTAGGGTGCAATGAGAAACGAATTGCACCGAATGTCGCACTACCTCCAGGTGCAATTCACTCTCATTCATTACACCCTACATAAATACCGATCCTCGTAGGATGCAATGAGGAACAAATTGCACCGCGGACATTAAAAACCGACCAGCAAGACGCCAAGGCATCAAGTTTTATAAATAAGATATTCTCGCGTCCCTAGTGGGGAGAATGCAGTCTATAGGCACGGTGTTCTGTGGGTCCTGTCTGCTCTAGGAGACAGCCTTCTGGATCAGCGGTATCAAAGGTTCAGGTAAGGTAATGTTACCGGCCAGGGCGAATTCATGGGCCTGCTCGGACATCTTCTTCCAGGTCTTCTGGATGATATCGAGCCACTTGGCCTCATCGTATTCGGGGTGCTTGGTGGCGAAGGCCAGCATGTAATGCTCGATGAACACCAGATCCACCACGTCTTCCATCAGCTGGGTGTCGGGGTTTTGTTTGAGGGCCTTTTTGCTCACCGCCTGTTTCACCCGCTCGATAAAGGCTTCGTCATATCCGGCCTGGGCGAGCAGCTCCCCGGCGGTATTGGCATGAAATTTATACAGGTCCTTGCGCCATTTCAGGTAACCGGTGCGGTCCATGGGGTAATCGCTACGTGGAGATTTCCAGCGCTGGATGTGCTGGGCACGGATTGCCAGCTTAACGGCATCATCGGCATCGGGGGCATAACGTTCCTGCATCTCGGCCATGCGATGAGAATACAACAATTCCTTCGGCCAGGCTTTACCATTGGCATCGGTTTCCTGATTTGGATCTTCACTGTTGGCGGCATCGAATAACTCGACGGCCTTGTCGAATAAGGCTTGTTGCGACATGCGTTTTCTCCTTATTGAATTTTGCTGTCCGGGGACAATCACAGATATCTATAGTCAGAGCGGATACTACTATCAATTTTCCCCGTTGACCTATATCCATTTAGTGCGGTTATTATCACTTATTGGAGAGAAATCGGGTGAAATATGTAGTGGCAGCGTATCCGGGCAGCAGATTTAAGGAAGCGTTGGTAAGTATGCTTAAGCTGTCAGTATCCGTCTTCTGTACACCACCATCAGGATAAATAGCAGACATGCTGCGGCTAAAGCGGCGGGAAACAAGACGGTCGTTTGTGAATAATGTTCAAGCGCAAGGATGGCGATAAGGTTGCGAGTGGCAATGATCACATAAAGTTTCAACTGTTCTTCATACGGGTGAAAGTAGGCCTTCCTGAAGGTCGGACCGAAACCCAATACATCCACGGCTGTCAGGATCACCACCGCCCATAACGGGTCAGCGGTAAGGTACCACAGGGGCAAGGCGGTCATTGCCAAGAGGAAAAACATCCAGTCTGTTCGGGTAATGGTGATGTCTGACTTTTTCATATAGGCCAGCGCTGCGATATAGATCGTAACGATACCTGATACCCCTATTGGCCAGGCACCGGCTCCGCCCTTGTCTGCAAGCTGTGCTAGAAAAACCACAAAGGTGGTCGAACCCCAGATCATCCAGGAAAAGACATGTGGCTTTGTTTCGTTCTGCAGGATGGAACGAATATACGGCAAGAATGCTATAAATGTGAGTGCAATTGCCACAGCACTGAAAAATTCTTTATGCATCCGTGTCGGCCTTTAAATATTTTTCCATCACGATATTGGCCCTTGAATAGACGGGATGGGGGCCTTCCGAAAGAATATGGAAGCCGTGTTTCCGGTATAATGAAAGCGCAGCCGTTAATTTTGTATTACTCATCAGATTAACCATGTGTGCATCGTTGGTGCTTAATATCGCCATGGCCTCTGTTATCAACCTGTCGCCAAAACCCTTGCCGTGATGCTGCTCATCAACGGCCATTCTTGCCAATTCGTAACAACCTTCGCCCTGATTGAAAAGGGTACAAACACCGATAACACGACCATCTTCAAACAGAGATAAAATGTAACCGCCGTTTTCTATCACGGCGCCCGGGTTCGCCGCCAGGGCACGATCGGATTCTTCAATGCTGAAATATTTTTCTATCCAGTGTTCATTGAGGGCAATAAAACCATCATAGTGTGCCGGGTTGTTGATATGTAGTTCGACCATGAGCTTGTCTCCATTAAGCCGGATGGCCGGCGATATGATTCAATCCTGAGGTCCGTTCCAGACCAAACATCAGGTTCATGTTCTCAATCCCGACCTGCGCACCCCCTTTGCCAAGGTTATCCAGTACACTAAACACGACAATACGATTCCGTTTTTCATCAACATCCAGACCGATATAACAGTTGTTCGTCCCTGTCACCGAACTCACCCATGGGTAGGGTTTGTATTGCCACGAACTGTCTTGTTCTTTAGGCAGGTCATAAATTTTTATAAAGGGGTGCGCCTGATAGAAGTCGCGATAACAATCAAGTAATGCCGGTCTTGAAACTGCATTTATACTAAAGCCATGACATATATTGAGAATGCCGCGGGTTATCGGTACATAGGTCGGGGTAAAGTGCACATGCACGGCATCGTCAATCAGTGCCGATAGCTCTTGTTCCATTTCATAACTGTGTCGATGGTCGACGACGTTATAAGGTACGAGGTTGTTGCCGATCTCGGGATGGTGTGCCGGCCGCGCAAGTTCTGCGCCCATACCCGCCGTGCCGGATAAGCCGTTGACGACAAGCGTCTTCGTATCGACAAGGTGTTCTTTTATCAAGGGCGCCAGACCAAGAATGGCGGCAGAGGAAAAACAACCGGGGTTGGCAATGAGTTGCGCTTGTTTGATTTCACCGAGGTGAAACTCGGATAGTCCGTACACCGCCTGCTCGGCCAGGGGCCAGTGCGTATGTTCTTGTTGATAGACCTCTTCCCAAATAGCCTGGGAATTCAAACGAAAAGCCGCACCAAGATCAATGACCCGGCAACCCATCTTCAATAGCCGAGGCGCCATGTCTAACGACGCGGCTGTGGGCAGGGCCATGAAAACAAGATCACAGGCCGAGATGTCATCCGGATGAATCAGTTTTAGCCCCAGGCCATACAGATTCGGATGAAAATCTTCGATGTTGCCAGCTGTCCGACTGGTCGCCCACACCAGTTCAACATGGGGGTGAGTCAACAGGACACGGATGACTTCACCGCCCATGTAACCGGTTGCGCCCAGTACGCCGACCCGAATCATGACGCGACCCGCTGCTGAGAAGTGTATTCAACTTCTGCGCGGATCCTGGCCTTGAAGGCCTGCAGCAGTTGTTTAAATAGTTCGCCCGGACACGAAGCCAACTGGCGCCCATCGATCTCGGCAACGGGGATCAGTTCCATGGCCGTACCGCTCAGGAAACATTCATCGGCGGTATAAAGGTCATAGGGGGCGAGTGTTCTGGCGTGACATTCAAAACCCAATTCGCCAGCCAGTTCGAATATGATCTCGCGTGTAATACCTTGCAGAGCGCCGTCGCTGACGGGAGGCGTGAGAATACAGCCATCGCGGATGATAAAAATATTATCCGTTGAACCCTCTGTTACATGACCCTGTGCATTTAACAAAATGGCTTCATCAGCCCCGGCATGATTGGCTTCCAGTCGGGCCAGTATGTGATTTAAATAATTCAGTGATTTAACACGTGGGTCCAGCCCATCCGGTGATAGACGCCGTGTTGAGGCAATGATCAGTTTCGCACCGTTTTGTTTAACCTGTTCGCTCACAAAACTGGCTTGATCGGCAATAATAAAGGCGGTGCCTCGTTTGCATTGCGCAGGATTAATACCGAGCGGCCCTATCCCCCGTGTAATCACCAGTCGCAAATAACCATCCGCCTCCGCATAGGACTGAATAACTTTGTCGATCGCGGATTCCAGCTCTTGCATCGAATACGGTATGTGTAAACCGATGGCGACGGCGGAATCTTTCAGGCGTTGTAAATGTTCAGCAAGGCGAAAAGCCTGCCGCTGATAGAAGCGAATACCTTCAAAAACGCCATCGCCATACAACAGGCCATGATCAAATACCGAAATCTTTGCCTCATCGGCATTTACCAGTTTTCCGTCCAGCCAACAGATTGACACAGCGCATTCCTCAATTTTGTCCACGCTCCAAATTTAGTCAAAATCTGGCATACATAACAGATACAGTATATGATTAAATCAACCAGTACAGATGGAGTTGGAGAAATGTTGGACACAAATGATACCTATTTATATGAACAGATTGCCAATGACCTGTCGCGGGCGATACATAAAGGTGTATACGATGTTGCGCAAAAGCTGCCGTCCTTGCGCTATATCGGTGAACAATATGAGGTCAGTATGGCGACCGTCATTCAGGCCTATCAACGTCTTGAACACGAAGGGCTCATTGAGTCACGTCCCAAGTCGGGTTACTTTGTTAGTCAACAGGTCGAGGAGCAACTCGAAGAGCCGGTGATTACCCAACCGAAGTCATCACCGACCAGCGTTAATGTCGGCCATTTGGCGATGTCTCTGATAAATGAGGCGCGACAAGCGGGCATCGTAAAACTCGGCGCTGCGGTACCGCAGCCGGAATTATTTCCCTTGGGTAGTTTGTCTCGCACCATGGCCGGTGTCGCTCGTCGTAAAAATCGTGCCGCTGCGAGTTACGAACAGGCACAGGGAAACCTTGACCTGCGCAGACAGATCGTACACCTGATGCGGGAAAGTGGTGTGCGGTGTACGGCGGATGACATTATTATCACCAATGGCTGTCTCGAGTCCCTTGGACTGGCGCTGCGTGCGGTCGCCAAAACGGGTGAAACGATCGCGATTGAATCACCGACCTACTTTGGTGTGCTCCAGGTGATTGAATCACTCGGTATGAAGGTGCTTGAAATATCCACGCATGCCAGTACAGGGATCGATGTCAAGGCATTAACGCGGGCGATAAAGGCACGCAAGATTGCTGCCTGTGTGTTAATGCCATCGTTTAATAATCCCCTGGGCTCGACGATGCCCGAAGAAAACAAACAACAAGTCGTTGCACTTTTGGCCAAATACAATATCCCGCTCATCGAAGATGATGTTTATGGGGCGCTAAGTTATGAACCCCGGCGGCCGAAGTCAGCCAAGGCTTATGACCAAAACGATAGTGTCCTGTATTGTTCCTCGTTTTCCAAGACGGTATCGCCCGGCTTACGTATCGGCTGGATCCTGGCCGGGCAATATCAGGAGCAAGTCAAATACCAGAAGTTTCTTGATAACATCAGTACCGCCATACATCCCCAGCTGACACTGGCGGAGTTTTTGTCAAAAGGCGGGTATCGTCGTTGCGTACGACATTCAGCACGAATTTATCGACAACGAATGGAGCAGTTAAGACGTTGGGTCGCCGACATTTTTCCGCACGGCACCCGTATCACCAACCCTAAAGGCGGTTTTTTACTTTGGGTGGAACTGCCAAAAACATGTGACAGTCTGGAACTATATCGTAAAGCGATGGATAAAAAGATTGCCATCACGCCCGGCATATTATTTTCTGCGCAAGGCCAATATAAAAATCATCTCAGGCTGAGTTGCGGGGCCGTGGAGGGTGAGCAGGCACGAAAATCCATCATCATGCTTGCCAAATTGTTATGAAACTCTCTTTCCATGGCTGTTTTGATGATCCCATTACAGCGGCTGGAACAGGGCCTCGATCTCGTCTGCACCGGGCAATTTGCCCTTGCCGCCACCGGTAAACAGACCTTCAGCCAGTTGTCGTTTGCGTGCCTGCATTTCCTGGATGCGTTCTTCCACGGTCCCTTCGGTGAGGAGTTTATAGACAAACACCGGTTTATCCTGGCCGATGCGATGGGCGCGATCCGTGGCCTGGGACTCGACCGCCGGGTTCCACCAGGGGTCGTAGTGGATCACGGTATCGGCGGCGGTGAGGTTGAGACCGGTGCCGCCCGCCTTGAGGCTGATCAAAAACAGGGGCACTTCACCGTTTTGGAATTGCTCAATGGGGGTGGCGCGGTCGCGGGTCTGGCCGGTGAGTTTAGCGTAGTTGATGTTGCGGCTTTTCAATTCGGCTTCGATCAGACTGAGCATGCTGGTGAATTGGGAGAACAACAAAATCCGGCGACCCTCTTCCAGTAACTCGGGCAGCATGGTCATCAGCAGTTCCAGTTTGGCCGAGTGTTTGACCGTATTCGCGGCGGAGAGTTTGAGCAGTTGCGGGTCGCAACAGACCTGGCGCAGTTTGAGCAAGGCATCGAGGATAATGATGTGGCTGCGGTTCATTCCGTTTTGGCTGATGGCCTGTTTCACCTTGTCATGCATGGTGAGGCGAATACTTTCATACAGGTCGCGTTGCTTGCCTTCCAGCGGTACGCTGCGGATGATCTCGGTCTTGGGCGGCAGATCTTCGGCCACTTCTTCCTTGTTGCGGCGCAACATGAAGGGAGCGATCCGCTGCGCCAGCCGTGCGGCGCGCTCGGTGTTGCCGTGGTTTTCAATCGGTGTGCGGAAGAGTTTGCGGAACTGCCGTTCATCACCCAGCAGGCCCGGCATAAGGAAGTGAAACAGGGACCAGAGTTCGCCGAGATGGTTTTCCATCGGCGTACCGGTCAGGCATAAACGGTGTTGGGCCTTGAGATGGTGAGCGGCCAGCGTGACTTTGGCCTTGGGATTTTTGATGAACTGGGCCTCATCGAGGATCACCATGTGCCAGGGCTGGCTGGTCAGTACGGTTTCATCACGGGCCAGCAGGGGGTAGGTGCTCAATATCAGGTCGTGATCCTTGATTTGCTCAAAGTATTGGCGGCGCTCCGGGCCATGCAGGGTAAGGACCTTGAGTTGCGGGGCAAACTGCGCCGCCTCGTGTCGCCAGTTATGCATGAGACTGGTGGGGGCGATGACCAGCGTGGGTTGTGCTGTCCGGCCGGCCTGTTTTTCCGTCAGGATATGCGCCAGGGTTTGCACGGTTTTGCCGAGGCCCATGTCATCGGCCAACAGGCCATTAAAGTCATATTCACGCAGGAATTGCAGCCAGCCCAGGCCGTCCTTCTGATAGGGACGCAATGTGGCATTGAAGCCCCTGGGAGCGGCGATGGGTTTGATGGTTTCAAAATTACGCAGGCGCTCGCCGTATTGTTTGAGCCGTTCCCCGCCCATCCAACGCAGGGCGGCGGCATTATCGGCCGATGTGGTGAGTTCGGCCAATTCGGCGGCACGCCACTCAGGCAGTTGCAGGCGTCCCTGTTGCAGGTTGGCCGGGTCAAACAGTTCCACCAGTACACCGAGGATGTGTTGCAGTCGGTTCATGGGCAGGGGCAGCAGCCGTCCGTCATCCAGTGGGGCGAGCAGATATTCGTGATCCGGCAGTTCGCCGGTTTTGGATAGCTGGGGGTATTTATTGATGAGCTGTAACAGAATGGGCAGCAGATCGACTTGTTGGCCATCAACCTTAATGCCGAGTTCAAGATCAAACCAGTGGTTATCGGGCTGATCGTCCAGCGACATGGACCAGTCCTCTGCCTCGGCCAGCCGGTAGGGGAAATCATCATCGGTTTCGATGCGCCAGCCTTCATCACGCAATGACGGTAACTGTTCTAATAAAAAGTTGAGCCATTGGTCCGCTTCATCATCGGCATCACCGGACAAGATATAGCTGTCCTGTGGTGCGTCCTCTTCTTCACCGTAGACTTCATCAAAACGGATCGCACCGATCTCGCGCAGCCGTTGAGTGAATTGTTTTTCCGCCTTCAGGTCGCGGCTCAGTTGAATCAGCTCCGTGTCTTCACGCCGAGTGAAGTCTTTATGCTTGTCACCGGGAAGGATCTCAAGGCCGTCATAGTCGAAGCGCAGTTGCATCAGCGGTTCCGACTGTGGGGGAATCTCATCATTGAAGCGATTAAACCAGTCGTCATACGTCTCGGTATAGTTGCTCAAGATCAGCACCGGGGTGGGTGGACTGGCCGGGCGCTTGATGATCTTGAGTTTTTCCGGATCGGGCAGGTTGATCTTTAATGCCTTGAGACGTTGCTGAACCGCGCTGACCTCGTCGGGCTTTACCGGCGGGGAGTGCAGCAAGGTCTCCAGCAGGGCCTCGGGCAGATCGATCTCGATGGGGCCGCAGCATTGTTGCTGCAGATCCAGATACATCGGTGGTTGGGTCGGCAGGATGCGTGTGGCCGTGGGTTCAACCGCAAGTTCGAGGTGCTGGTTACCCGCCTCATCCATATGCCAGCTTACGCTTCCGGGGCGGGCATGGCCGGGCCGCAGGGCGGGGGTGTCCTTGTCCTGCCAATGACAATGGCCTGTTTGCAGGATGGCGCTGAGGATCTTGCCGCTGCCTGCGCCCGTGAGGCGATCCATGGGCAGGTGTTTGAGCTGTTTGCGAGCCTGTAACTGTTGAGTAATCGCAACATCGGTATCCTGCATGAAATCAAGTAGCCCATGGCTAATCAGGTTAGCCGGGTTGTAGCGGCGGGCCTTGCCGTAACCGCCTTTTTGTAATTTGCGGGCGGTCTGCATGTCGAGTATTAACTCGCTGGTGCCAGGCAGTTCATGGATACTCAGGATATAGAGCAGACGGCGTTGTTCATCCGGGCCAGAACGATCTTTGGCAGGCTCCGGCTGTAAGGCCTGTTCCACTTCCTCCAGCCAGCGCTGGGCCGTCAGTGTGGCCGTGGGAGAATACTCGGCACCGTCAGCCACTTTATTGGTTTCATTTTCCCCCAGCGCCGCCAGCAACAGGGCGGCGACATGCTTGCAGTCGTAGCCGACAGGGCAGGAACACTCACCGTCGATGGCCAGTCCATCGGGATTTTCAGCCAACTTAATGCGCACGTCATAGGCCCGACGGCCGCTACCACGCACCTTGCCGGTAATCGTCCGGCCGTTCGGCAGGATGTTCATCTCCATGACCATGCCGCGATTGAAATAATCCACCCCGCGTTCCAGAAAACGGGTTTCGAGCTGCTCGTCCAGATCAGCAAAATCAAAGGGCAGGGGGGTTGTCGCCATGAAATACTCACTTTATAAACACGGCGCGTATAGTAACAAATGGCGGTTCAGTTTGATGCCGTTATTCGGTTGGATGGGGAAAATAAACACGTTATGTGGTCGTGGTAGGTGGTTTTATTGAGTTACCACAGATATTGCTGTGTAAATACTAACAAACTACTAATTTCTGATAGATTAGTAGTTGCTGTGATTTCAATTGGTTAGGGTGGGGTTTTACGGTGTGTGTCCAACTCAGTCTATATGGTCGGTGTAATGAATAAGCATTAACTGAAAAACCCGCGATTCTGTCTTTTACTGGTTGATATTTAGCCTAAGACCATTCCAATTACTTGAAATCGTGGGTAAAAAAGAGCATTTTAGGGGTATTTTTGAAATGTAATATACAGAAGGCTGGGTATTCAGAAAAAGAAAGCCTTCTGTATATATCACTGTTAGACAGCAAAGTGAAACTTATATGAATTTGGAGAATTAAGGACATGGCCGATCTAGATAAGCTTTTTGCACAAGCTGCAGATATCGCAAAAAAGTTGCCGGATAACCTGCAAGAAGCAGCATTTAACCGAGCGTTAGATGAATTGCTGGGAGGATCCACGCAAGAATCGGACGCGAGAAAGCAGAGAGCTTCGCGACATAGTAAAAAGCCTGAGTCAAAATCAAAAGTCAATGAGAATGAATTCGATCATTTTATCGATGCAATAGATAGAACTAAATATCCAGATGTTGGATCCACTAACCGAATTGCTGATCGAGCACTGAAAGTTCTCCACCTCGTCAACGAAGGTCATGGAATAGATGGACTTACGGCATCTCAAATCGCCGAAGTACTAACAAAAAAGTTCTGACTGCCCGCTACTACAAGCGCCATTCGTATGGCCCTTCAACGGGAATCGAAAACAGTAGATGTGCGCTCGGGACCAGGCGGTAAGAATATTTTTCATATTATGGCTCCTGGCGAAGATTATCTAGAGAGTTTACGAACCGGCGAAACTGTACCGAAAACTCGACGAAAGAAAAATACTGCTAAGAAAAAGGCAAAGAAAAAGGCGACTGTGCGAAAGAAAGCCGTTAGTAAAAAGAAGGCGAGTAAGAAATCCGCACAGCGTAAATCTACCGCACTCGGCCCAAAAGCGGCCATTGGGAAATTAATCGAGGCTGACTTTTTTGGTAGTCCAAGGCAAATCTCGGAAATACAGGACGAGCTTAAGCACAACAAGGGACATACTTTCAGCGTACAAGAGTTATCACCTGCCCTAGTGCGCTGCATACGCGATGAGACTTTGAACCGAACACGAAATGACTCGGGCCAGTATGAGTACTCCAAAGCCTGAATTAGAGATAGCCGATGCATTAGCAGGCGTAAGTGGCACATTCCGTGGTCGATTGCTCAAAGCCTACAATGGCCTAAAAACGGCATACGTCGATGGCAACTTTGATGCTTGTGGTCTACGAGCGGGTCGATTTTGCGAGGTTTTGCTCCGTTGGGCTCAAGCAGAGTTGACGGCTACTCACACGCCATTTGGCACGAAAATTTCAAACTTTAAGGGTGAGTGTGAGGCATTAGAAAAGACTCCAAAAACCGCGGGGCATGAGAGCGTTCGGATTCTCATTCCGCGAGTAATCTCTTTTCTATACACGCTCAGAAACAAAAGGGGCATAGGGCATGAGGGCGGGGATGTAGATGCAAACGAAATTGATGCCGCAACCGCTGTGCGCCTAGCAGATTGGTGTATTTGTGAGTTAATTCGGTTGCAGTACCCAATATCCTTGGAAGAGGCCCAAGCAATGTGCGATGCGATCGCAGAGCGGCAACTCCCTCAGATCTGGGAGGTTTTTGGTAAGAAGCGCGTATTGATCAAGGGTCTTAGCTATCCAAACCAAACTCTATTGTTACTCTATTCAAGTCATGACTCTGCTGTGCCTTCTGAGGACCTGTTTTCATGGACTGAGCACTCGAACCAGGCCAGTTACAGGAAGGATGTATTGAAGAATATGCATAAGAATCGGCTAATTGAATATGATCAAGAAAACCAAATGGTTGCTATTTCGCCCCTTGGAATCACGAAAGTAGAAGATGAACTACTGGGTTGTCAGTAACATTCTGTCTAACAAGAGGGTCAAGTTGACGCATTCCGCGCTCCATGCGCAACTTACCCAAGTCGTTAGATTGCTTAGGAGAAATTGATGGGTTCCTGTTGTGAAAACAACTGTGACGTTGAAGCACTACACGAGAAACAACGTAGCACTCTTATCAAGGTCTTATGGATCAATGCCGTAATGTTCATTGCGATAGCTATCGCAGCATTTTATGGCAAATCCACCGCCTTACTTTCCGACAGCTTAGACAACCTAGGTGACGCACTGACTTATGGTTTGAGTTTGTTCGCTGTTTCTAAAGGCCAAGCTACAAAGGCAAGGGTCGCTCTATTTAAAGGTGGCTTAATCTTCGTAGCTGCAAGTCTTGTTGTCGCATAAATAATCTATAGACTTATCAGTCCAGTACTGCCATCGTACGAAGTAATGAGTATCTTTAGTCTTGCCGGTCTAGTAGCAAACGGCTTATGCCTATTCCTGCTTTGGCACCATCGGCACGAAGACATAAATATGAGCTCTGTTTTCGAATGCTCACGAAATGATATAGCTACAAACCTGTCCGTCATCGTAGCAGCTATCGGTGTTTGGGCTTTCAACTCAGGTTTGCCAGACATAATTATTGCTACACTCTTAGCAGCACTTCTTTTGAAGTCGTCTGCCCGCGTAATAAAAGGAGCATTGTCTGAGCTATCACAATCTAACAAATCGCTCAACCAGACTGGCGCAAACGACGCGCCTCCTGGTTAGCTCAACCGTTAGCATCCATCCGGAGAGGATATCTCGGTGACAAATAAACCTCGTGTATTGTTTTTGTCTCATGGTGGAGGACCTATGCCCCTGCTTGGAGATGTAGGGCATAAAGAGATGGTTAATTGTCTAAAAGATATAACAGCAATTATAAAAAAACCATCGGCCATTATTGTAGTAAGCGCGCATTGGGAAGAAAATATACCCACCATTACTTCAGGGACAACTCCGTCGCTTATCTACGATTATTCCGGATTCCCGGAAGAGTCTTACAATATTAAATATCCCTGTCCGGGAGAACCGTTGCTGGCCAGCCAGATTCATGATCTACTAGAAAATGCAGGTGTTTCATCCAAACTCGATGATCTGCGAGGTTTTGATCATGGCCTGTTTGTGCCTCTAACAATAATGTATCCAGATGCTGATATTCCGTGTGTTCAGTTGTCCCTAGTTAACAGTCTTGATCCTTCAGAGCACATAAAGATAGGCCAGATTCTTCAAGATTTGGACTATGAGAATGTACTGGTCATTGGCTCGGGGTTTTCCTTTCATAATATGAAGGCTTTTTTTGCGCAGGAAACCAGCGAATCGAAAGCAATGAATGAATCTTTTGAGGAATGGTTATTGGCGACCTGTTCTAATTCGGATATTGATGAAGAGGAGAGGACTCAAAGACTTATCGAGTGGACAAAAGCCCCTTCTGCCCGCTTTTGTCACCCTAGAGAAGAGCATTTGTTGCCATTACATGTCTGTTATGGCATTGCTCACGATAAATGTTCCGAGTTTTTTGAACTGCGGATTTTGAACAAGAAGTCGAGTATGTATCTTTGGTAAATAGAATGCTGATTTAGCCCGACACCCATGGTTTAAAATCCAGTATATTTTATAAATAACAACAAGTTAATCTGTTTTCTTAGAGTGGATGTCCTAATAGTTTATCCTAATAGTTGGCTTTGCTGCCGCTCATGTGGCCTCCTTATCGAACTTGCCCGTTCTTTAAGGAAGCCATCATTTTCTTACGCGGCTGGGCGGAACGGGCAGAGCTCTGTCGTCAAGCTTCACCCCCAAAGGAGTTGGTACAACTGGATTTAATTAACTATCTTTCCTGTGTTATTACCACTACCACATTTCCAAGTTTGCCTTCTTGAAATGACTGTAAACCCATCTGGTATAGGTGGATATATCCGTGTGAAAGGAGAACCTGGATAACTTAAACACATCTCTTGACCGCTATAAGGCCTGTCAATGCTAATGGCAGTGCCATCGCAGCGTACACGTTCGTTATAAAATCGCGTTACGACGATGTTTGTTGGCAGCGTTGGAGCAAAATTGCTTAGGCCGACGGAATAATAAGGACACGCTTCTGAAACAAGATCGGGTTGCGCAATAACCACTGTTTTACCATCTCCCGCCCCACATCTAGGATTCCAATCCGTTGACGAAACAACATAGCCAGTGGGTACATGAGGTATTAACAAGCTACCCGATGGGGCGGCTAAATAGGCGGCGCAGTACTCTAATTGATGTTGTACCGCACCTAGTATTATTGAGTTTTTAAATCCTGAACGATCTTCACATGCACCGGAATAACCATTCTCCGTTGGCCTGAAACCATCAGGTAAAGGTGGCGCAAAATAAGTCGATCCGGATAAATAAAATGAACAAATTTGTTGTCCATTATATGGAGTATCTAACGTTATCGCATTATCTAACACCTTTGTCCCGCAACTATTGGAATGGGTAACGTTTGAAATAACAAAACCGGTTGGTACATGGGGAGTAATTAAGGAAAAACCACGTTGAAAGTTTTTACACGCCACCACACCCGGGCTCGGGTCATCTAATACAATCTTAAGCTTTGTACTACAGCTATTATCCGTTACTTTGGCTAAAATTATTTTTCCTTCTGGATAGGACTGTTCTGCACAAATTTCAATCGGAGCGGCAAAAACCTGAGGAGTAGCTATCCAAGCATTCGTTATAATTATTATGTAAGCAACGCGTAGTCGAGTTTTAATATTCATAATAACACCTCTATAATTGATGTATATGTGTTGAACCAAACTGCTTCGCAAGTATAGGAAGTATAAACCCCTTTTTCGTCGGCACACGGGGTCAGGCCTTACATTTTACAATTAATAACAGCGGGATCGGGCCTTCACATTCTTTTCACGTTATCCCTTCACGTGTCAATTGTAAGGCCTGACCCTGTCCCCCGTAGATATCACATCCGGTAATAATACCTACTAAATTGGAACTGACCCGGGTTTTCAGCCCCGTGCAAGTGGCGGTTGCACAGTGGAAATGGTGTAGTATTTTATTTTTTATGACATTGTTAGTTCTTCTGCGAGTCGTATATCTTTGGGGCCGATATGCAAACCAGCATGAAAATAAAATTAATTGATGATTCAACAATCGCGGATAGAGTGAACTTATAGTTCTCTGAACTCGTTTTTTCTGATTGTTTGGTTAAAGATAACTGGTGAATAAATTACTGATCTGCTCTTTTTTACTCTCAAGTTGATCAATTAGCAAATAGAAACTGTCGATAAACTTTACAGTTTTTTAAATCACTAGAGTGTAAATTTATACAACTGATTATATTATAAGCATAATTATTCTTGGCATGTTTATGGCATATTAACTGTAAATAGTCTTGTTAATAAAATAATCCATAAGTGATAACAGTCACTTTTAGAAACTTGTTTTTGGTTCGTGAATTATGATCAGAGAAAGGGCGGGTTAAATTGTATCGATATCAAAATAACTTATATGCCAAGGAGGTGATTACAGATAATACAAGCAACATAACTATCAGTATTGTCAATTATCAATGGGATAACTAGAGAAGTGGCTGACAGTCAAGTGCTTCAATAGTTGGCTCGAATCCGGCGGATAATTCCTGTAATTTCGAAGGCATATGTGTATACAACATCTTTGATGTCCTCATGTCGTGAGTTGTTCAGATTGTAGCAATACCATGAGGGGATAGTTAAACATATAAATAAAGGAATTCTAAACTGGAAATGGGAGGAACGTTATGTTTAATTTCAAAAATGTATTTTTATTGCACAGGCTGGTTTTAGCTATTACTTTGGTGTTGATATCTAAAGTCGTGTTTTCAGTGACTATCGAACCAGATGACTATGCGCAAGGCACGAATCTGTCAACGATAAGTCCGTATGTGGATATCACAACTACAGCAGGAGGTGCGGTATATGCCGGACCAATAGGCCCAATAGACAGGGGTGGTTTACCTCCCTGGCCTCTAGATCCGATTATTACGGACACTGGACCGCTTGGTTGTCAAGTTTTTTCATTTCAACCGGATATACATACGGAGTGGTCACTGGGCCTGACTTATTCAACGCTCCCTGTTTTTGATCCAGAGGCCTTTGCGGCTGCATCAGGGAATGGCTTGAATGGTTTGTTACTTCAATTTCATGATCCTATTTCGTCGTTTTCAATACTGCTCGCTGAATTACGTCCTGATGCGGGACCCGGTGTAGAAGTAATGGAGGCAGCATTCTATGATGCGGACGGGCTGCTTATCGGTACAACTCAACAGGGCGCCCCAACAGGTAATGTTGGCTGTACTGAAAATTTTTGTTACAACTACTGGGATCTGGGCTTTTCAGCGTCTGGAATCACGGCAGTTGCTCTATATGGCACTGCCGAGCCCACTTCGTTTGATGCCTTTAGTTTTACCCTGGAGTCAGTACCGGTTCCAGAGCCTGCTACGCTGACACTTCTTGCTTTTGGATTGGCAGGTATCGGTTTCCCTAGGCTAAAAAAAGGCAGTACGCAGTTTTTTTGAATCTGAGTATGAGCAGGACCTTTCTTATAGCAAGGGCGGTTTAATGTTTCTGCACACTGCACACTGCACACTGCACACTGCACACTGCACACTGCACACTGCACACTGCACACGCGCACACACGGGGTCAGGCCTTATATTTTACAATTAACAACAGCGGGATCGGGCCTTCACATTCTTTTCACGTTATCCCTTCACGTGTCAATTGTAAGGCCTGACCCTGTCTCCTCGGTGGCATTAATCGGGAATGCAACAATAATCTACCACAAAATTTAAAAAAGGCGCACCCAACAAGTCAAGTTAAATGATTTGTTAGCCCTTCCCTAAATGTTCATTTTGGGACTTCTCTTCCTTCACCAAATTTCAAAATCCAAAATTCGGATTCTGGAACGTTATATTTTTTCAGGGCAACTTTTAGATCTTTTTCGTGGGCATCAATGCTTTGCTCCGGGTGTTC
>Ga0209633_10002879_pt1 | contig 16257 bp, 13 predicted proteins | sample Cruoilmetagenom1_FD_187290 | JGI IMG/M metagenome (GOLD analysis project Ga0209633, IMG submission 187290) | Oil polluted marine microbial communities from Coal Oil Point, Santa Barbara, California, USA - Sample 1 (SPAdes) (version 2) | ecosystem: Environmental > Aquatic > Marine > Oil seeps ... | reverse complement strand
AACGTTGCCAGCGGCGCCCACGCCCACACCGCGACGGAGGCGAACGGAAGCGGCGCCACCAATACCGCTGATAGCAAGGACCAAAAGAGAAAGTGTGCCGGGTCGAACGCTCTGGGGCGGTGTCGTTGGGTGCTCGGCAATTCTATCGCCCGCGCTGACTGGTCAAACAAAGATGGGATGACGAAATATCAACCGGCGCAGGTGATCCCGCTTCTTAATCCCAACGGGACAGCATACCTCCGAAGCGGCATTTTGTGAAAATGGCGGTTGCGCGTCACGTATGTGACATTGCGGCGCTGTTCGCTACGACCACCCGCCTGCCAACCGAGATCACATCTATGCGTCTATGTGCGGATCGCAGAAATCGCCTTGCTCACTCAAACCCGGCCGCGCCCGGCGAACATGACCCCAGAACGCAAGTCGAGATCTTATGATGGGGGAGGACCGCCGCTTTGGACGCATCTGCGTACACACTGCCCGAAGGCGCTTGGATGGGCCGGAGAGGCGGCCCTACAGAACCGCACACATTGGCGCCCAATTTGTCGTCTGCCGCTTGACTGAATAAGCGTGATGCCGGGCAACGACTGGAAGGCCGGCCCCGTATCCAATCTAAACGGCCCTGCCTGTGTGGCGCCCGTCAATGCAACGGCCGCAGCGGACAAGATCGCAAGCTTAAGAATTTGGCGTACCATAAACCGACATCCCCTTCTGCGCCCTATCCCGACCAGGCGTCCGCGATCCCGTTGATCGCTGACGCCGCGCGCCGGTCCGGCTCAACAGGATCTATGGGAGCGAAATTGTAAGGCTTGCAAGAGTTCGTGTCCACTCCTGCACTCAGTAGTTGAACACGATGATCCGCTTCGCGGTCACCGCTACCACCAAGATTTTCGCGATTAACCGGGCGCCGCGGCCATGGCGCCACCACAGGCATCGGCCAGCCCGGCGCAGCGAATTGAGCGAGGCGGACGCCGCAGCGCAAGTCAGGCGAGGTACGCTCTTAACGCCGGGCACTGAAGCGCCGGTCATACCAGCGCGATACGTAATGAAGGCGCACGCATCGTCTGACGCACCGCCCAAACTGTTGTTGGTTTACCGGCGACGACGCGCGGCAAAACCGCACGCATCGTCGACCGATACCGCGAGCCCTGCGGCGGGCCCCACGGCGGTTTGGTGGAAATGACTGAACAAGTATGACGCCCGGCGATGCTTTGTATGACTGGCCCCTGTCCAAAGCGAGCGGGCCCGCCTGGGCAGAGCCCATCAAGACCACAATTGCGGCGAGAAATATTCCTAGTCTAGGGAATAGTGGCATCATGACAAATCATCCCCTTGTTACCGTCTTCAACCGGACAGGCCGAGGTCGCACCTTCCCTCCAAGTTGCCTGGCCGAGAAGATCAACAGTTTTATTCACGTAGAAGTGTAAAGCGTCTCATTCAGCCCGTCCAGCAATAAACCGAGGATTTCAATACGAAATCGGTGTGCGTTGTGCGCGCGGATGCGCTGGCGCGTCGGCGCCGCGGTGCTCAAAGACCACCGGCTGCGCCTTTCCGATCGGCAACATTCCGTTTGATGTCCTTTTGGGTGTTAGGCCGTGTCCACTCCGCGGCGGCGGTCGATCTGGTGGACGATTTCGCCGATGAGGCCGCGCGGGAAGACCAGCACGGTGAGGATGAAGAGCACACCCAGCGCCAGCAGCCAGTAGGCGCCGAGCGCTTCCGACAGAATGCCCTCGACCGATCGTACCGCGAAGGCGCCGAGGAACGCAGCGATAAGAACTGCTCGGCCGCCCACCGCGACCCAAATCAGCGCCTCTGCCGATAGGCCAAAGCCGATCAGCTTGGGCGAGGCGAAACCGAACTGGGTAACGAAGAGCGCGCCCGCGAGCCCAGCGATGCCAGCGCCGATCGAAAAGGCGGTGGTCTTGTATGCGGCCGTGTCGAAGCCCAGGAATTGCGCCCTTGTCTCGTTGTCGCGGAGTGCCTTGAGCGCGACGCCGTAGCGTGAGCGCGCTAGCGCGCTCAGCAGCAGCACGCCGAGCGCTGCGAGCCCCAGCATCGTGAAGTAGAGCTCCAACGGCTCGAAGATCTCGTGACCGCCGGCGTTGAGGCCGAGATTGGGCGGCGGCACGTTCATGAGACCGTTCAAACCGCCGAGATAGGGCCAGTTAACCGCGAGGCGCTCGGCGATCACCGCGACGGCGAGGGTGACGATGCCAAAAAAGGCGCCGCGCAGGCCCTGGCCATAAAAAAGAAAGCGCCCGAGCAGGTTGGCGAACAGCGCCGGGACCGCAACGGCGAGGACGAGGCCGAGCCAGCTTGAGAGGAGGGTCGGCGCGCCGGGGATCTTGCCGAGCGTGACGATGCTCATGGCGTAACCGCCGATGCCGAAGAACACCGCCTGGCCGAGGCATAGCAGCCCGCAATGGCCCCAGACAAAGGCGAGACTGGCGGCGAGGAGGCCGTAGGCGAAGAACTTGGCGTACTCGCCGAGCGCGTAGTCGTCGGCGCCCAGCGGCAGGGCGAGGAAGACGATCAGCGCCAGCACCGACAATGCGTCCTCGGTCGTGATCACGCGGCCGCGCTTCATGTTTCACGCTTCACGATTCACGCCCGCGCCGCGCGACGAGGCCGCGCGGGAAGATCCGGATGACGACAATAGCCATCACGAAGACGACAAGCTGGGCCCAGACCGGCGAGTACAGCGTTGCCGTCAGATTGTCGGTCGCCCCCACCGCGAGCGAGCCTGCGACCGGGCCCATCAGCGAGCCGAGCCCGCCGATCAGCACGGCGAGAAACGCCGGCACCAGGAAGCCGAGCCCCATCTGCGGGTCGAGCGAGATCAGCGGCGACATGACGGCGCCCGCCAGCCCCGCCAGCGCGGCGCCATAGGCAAAAGTATAGCGGTCGAGCCGGCGCGTATTGATGCCCAGACAGGCCGCCATGTCGCGGTTGGCGATAACGCCCCGCGCAGCGAGTCCGAACCGGGTCTTGAAGAACAGCCGCAAGGTCACCAACACGGCGACGATGGAGACGGCCATGATGAACAGCCGGTAGGCGGGGTATTGAGCTCCGAGCACGTTGACCGTGCCGGTGAGCGGCACGTCGACCGAGTGGGACGCGGGCCCAAAGTAGAGCGTGATCGCCTGCTTGATCACCAGTGACAGCCCCCATGTGGCCAGGATCGTGTCGAGGAAGCGGCGGTAGACCCAGCGGATCACCAACTCCTCGATCACGAGGCCCACCAGTCCGACGACGATTGGCGCGGCGATTAGGCCGAGCCAGAACGAGCCGCCAAGCTGCTGGACCGTGAGCAACACGTAGGCGCCGAGCATCAAAAGCTCGCCATGGGCCATGTTGATCACGTTCATGAGGCCGAAAATGATGGCGAGGCCGAGTGCTACGAGGACAAGGATCAGCGTGTAGTTGCTGGCGTCGAGAATGGTGATGACGAACTCCTGCATCGCGGCCTCCCCTCAGAGCGCCAGGAATTCGTGCAGGATTTCGGGCCGCGCGCGCAGGGCGTCGGCGCCGTGGTGTGCCTCGATCCGGCCGGTCTCCAGAAAAGCGCAGTTGTCAGCCAGAGTGAGGACCATGTCGATATTCTGCTCGACCAGCAGGATGGCTGCGCCTGTGCTCTCGGCGATCGCCCGCAGGGTCTCGGTGATCTCCCCCACGATCGATGGCTGCAGACCTTCCGAAGGCTCGTCCAGCAGCAGCAGCTTAGGGCGGTTCATCAGCGCCCGGGCAATGGCGAGCTGTTGTTGTTGGCCACCCGAAAGCTCGCCCGCACGTTGGCGCTTCCGGCTCTCCAGCGCCGGGAAGTGGAGGAAGGCCAGATCGAAGGGCGTGTCGCTCAGATTGCCCAGGCGCAGATTGTCCTCAACGGTGAACCCGCCGAAGATCTCGCGGCCCTGCGGCACGTAGGCAACGCCGCGCCCCGCCACCTCGAAAGGCGCGCGACCGGTGATGTTGTCGCCGTCGAAGCGTACCCGTCCGGCGCGGGTCGGGACGAGCCCCATCAGCGTGCGCAGCAGGGTTGTCTTACCTGCGCCATTGAGGCCCAGCAGGCCAACGATCTCGCCCGCGCCTACGGTGAGCGAGACGCCGTCGAGCACAACGCCGCGGCCATAGCCGGCCGTAAGAGTATCGACTTCAAGCATGGCGCCCCAGATATCCCTCGCGGACGGCGGCGTCGGAACGGACCTCGTCGTAACGACCACGCACAGCAATGGCGCCATGCATCATCACGGCGACGGTCGTATCCAGCATTTCGACGAAGCGCATATCGTGCTCGATCAGGACAACGGCGACGCCGGTTTGACCATGAATGCGGCGGATGAGCGCCGCTGTTGCCTCGGTCTCCGCGCGGGTCATGCCCGCGGTGGGCTCGTCGAGCAGCATCAGGCGCGGCCGGCCGATCAGCACCATGCCGATCTCCAGCCACTGCATCGCGCCATGGGCCAACGCCCCGGCGGGCTGGGCCGACTTGTCCGAAAGGCCCACAAGATCGAGGGTTTCGTCGATGTCGGTGCGGTAGGCGTCGGGCGTGGGCCCGGCGAGACCCCGGAGGCCCGCTTGTCCGGCCCCGGCGGAGCGCGCCACGAGCAGATTGTCGGCGACGCTGATCGTGGAAAAGACGCTCGGCACCTGGAACTTGCGCCCAATGCCCAGGCGGCTGATTTCAAATGGCTTGAGCCGCGTGAGGTCACGGCCCTCGAAAGCGAGCGTTCCCGCGGTTGGGCGGAACTGGCCGGTCAGTACGTTGAACAGTGTGGTCTTGCCGCAGCCATTGGGCCCGATCACGCAGAGCAAATCCCCGGCGGCAAGCTCAAGATCGAGGCCGGTCAGCACCTCGATCCCGCCGAACTCCTTTCTCAGGCCCTCGATCGCAAGAAAGCCGGTCATAGGATTTCGGCCATGGGGCGCGGGACCCCGTTTCCCGCGACCACGGATATGCCGCCGGTCAGGTCTTGCAGCCGGCCTCGGGCGCGAGGCTGCCCAGCGCTTGCACCGTCTCCAGATTGGTGCCGGCGGTCCTGGCGAGGAACATGTTCATGGTGACGTGATGGTCCTTCGCCCCGATCGAGAGGGGGCCGGTGGGCGTCTCGATGCTCAGGCCCTCGAGACCCTTGATAAGGGCTTCCTTGTCGGGTTTGCCAGCCTTCTCCAGGCCCGCCTTCAGAGCCATCATCGAATTGTAGTGGGTCATCACGTAGTGCGAGATTGGAATGTCGTCCTTGCCTGCGCTCTTCTTGATGCGGGCGACGAAGTCCTTGACTTTGGCATCGCCGCTGGAGGCGACGAACGGCACGGTGACCCACATGTTCTGGCCCTTGCCGGTGCCGAACGCACCGAGATAGGTCTCCGCGAAGCCAAGGAAGGCAACGGTGAGATCCTTCAGGAGTCCCAGATCTTCTGCCTGCTTGATAAAGGTAATGCCGTCGGCGCCCGGCAGGGCAAAGACCAGCACCTTGGCGCCCGACGCCTTGATGCGGCGGATGACGGGGGCGAACTCTTTCACGCCCCAAGGCGTGAACTCCTTGCCGACAACCTTGCCGCCGAGCCCGCCCACGATCTTCTCCGCGGTCTCGAACATCTTCTGCGGCCAAACGTAATTGGCCCCGAACATGTAGTAGCTGTTGCCGAACTTCGCGTTCATCGCCGGCAGCAGCTTGGCCAGCTCCTGATTGGGCACGGTGTTGAAGCCGAAGATGTATTTCGAACACGCCCCGCCCTCGTAGTTGGTGGCGTAAAGGAGGGGGGTGCGGAGGCGATTGACGCTTGGCGCCATGGCGTCGCGGGCATTCGAGGTGATGGGTCCCGACAGCGCCAGCACGCCGTCGCGGCGGATCAGCTTTATCGTGCGTTCAACAGAAGTCTTGGGATCGGTCTTGTTGTCTTCGTAGGCCACCTCGATCTTGCGGCCAAGGATGCCGCCGGCCGCGTTGATCTCCTTCATCGCCAGATCGAGGCCGAGCTTGGCCTGGTTGCCGAAGAGCTCGAGGCCGCCGCTGAAGGGCTGCACCGCCCCGATCCTGATCGGCTTGGCCGCCGCGATCGCAGGCATCGGAAACTGGGTCGCCGCCACAGCCGCCGCCGTGCCGGCCACGAAATCACGTCTCGTCGGTTTCCACATAGCTCGGTTCCCCCGGATTGGTTGGTCTACCCATATTCTGGGCGCAATCGCCGCGGGAATGCAACTGCGCGGAGGGCGGCCGGGTTCGCCGTCCTGGCGCCAGCCTCAACCCCGCCATCCGCTGCGCCATCGAGGTCTCCCGCACCGCCTTAGCCATTTCGATCATCTTCTTCGCGAAGTCGGCAACCCGACACGCCGCCGTCAACGCCGGCGCCGCCAATTCGGCCGTCAACGCATGGCGTCGGCACGACGATGCCCGCGAGCGGCCACCGCCTTGGCCGCCGGACGGGTTCGAGCCCTACATACTCAGCCCGATCGGCTCCCCTTGGAGAACCCGGCTAGACCGTCTCGAGCACCTTCATCGCCTTCTCGTGCACCCAGGCGGCGTGCTTCGGCGCGGTCTTGGTCCTGTTCCACTCTTCGAGCATGGGCTTGGCGACACCGGCCAGTTTTCCAACCATCTCGGGGGTCGTCGTGTCGACCGCCAACTCCAGGCGATGGCCGTTCGGATCGAAAAAGTAGATCGACTTGCAGATCGTATGGTCTACCGGGCCAAGGACGTCGATGCCGTGGGCCTCGATCTTCTTTTGGCAGGCCGAGAGCGTGTCCACATCCGCCACCTTGAAGGCAAGATGCTGGACCCATTCGGGCGTGTTCTGGTCCTTGCCCATGGGCGGCGAGTCCGGCAACTCGAAGAAGGCGAGAAAATTGCCGTCGCCCATCTGAAAGAAGACATGCATGTAGGGCGCGTCTTCGCCGGTCGACGGCACACGGTCCTCGGCAATCGCCATCGCATAGGGCAGACCGAGCACATCCTGATAGAAATCGACGGTTTCCTGGGCGTCCTTGCACCGATAGGCGACGTGATGCACTGATTGGATATCCATGGCTGGCTCCTCAAATCCAAGTCGCCCGCCGCTCCGTCAACCGGACTCTATGCCACCGGCCGGTATTCGAGAAATGCAAAACACAAATGGGGGATAGTAAGGAGGGTTTCGGCACAAGCTCAGGCTGTCGGGATGGCTCCATATGGAAATTCCCGTACTATCTCCGCTGGCCACTCATATTCGGCCACTCGGACCGGCCACTTAAGATATGTGCGAAAGGGGCGAGCGATGAACCCAGATCTGCGATCGGTTGGTGGGCGGCACGCCTGTCATAGAGACCTTCATGGCGAGGCGCCTCGTGTAGCGGCGCCGAACGCCGGCGCGCCAACGCTCGCGGATCTGGTCACGGCAGACGGCAGCGCGACGCGGCGCGCGCGCGAACTCGACGGCGAACGACTCGAGCTGCGGGGCTACATCGCACCGTCGTTGGTAAGCAACCCGGCGGCGTTTCTGCTCACCGAAGGATCGCTGGCGCCGTGCATGTTGTGCGGCTGTGTGCACGGGTCTGGCGTGGGTTTGCTGGTGGCGCCGCGCCTGCCGCTGGACGCCGACCTGGGCATGACCGAACGAGTCGACGTCGTCGGTCGGTTGCAGCTCGCATCGCCGCACAGTCCGCACTCCGCCGCGCACCGCGATATACGGCTGGTCGATGCCACCGTGCGCCGTGCGCCGGCGCCGATGGGGCTCGGAGATGTGCGACGCTGGCTTCGCTACCACCACCCGTCTGGAGACGGCGCGGCCGAAGCCCCGCCGGCCCGCCGCGCCTTGCTGCGAAGGAGCACCGCCGCGGTGGCGAAAGGCGCCGCGGGTCCGGCGGACGTCATTCTTCGCGGCGGCAGGGTTCATACCGTAGACGAAGCGTTCAGCACCGCCGAGGCGGTGGCAGTGCGCGGCGGGCGCTTCGTGGCGGTGGGCGACAATGACAGCGTCCTCGCCCATGCCGGCCCCGACACGGACATCGTGGATCTTCGCGGCAAGGCGGCGGTGCCGGGCCTGATCGATTCGCACCTGCACCAGATCTACGTGGCGCTGAACATCCGGGCCGTCGATCTGCTGGACGCGAGATCGATCGCCGACGTGCAGGGCAAGATCGCCGACCGCGCCGCGACGACACCGTCCGGCGAATGGGTTGTCGCGTCGTCCGGCTGGCACGAGAGCATCCTCGCCGAGGGCCGCTTGCCGACGCGGTGGGAGCTCGACGAAGCCGCGCCCGCCAATCCGGTCATCATCCCGCGCGGCGGTCACGTCGTAACCGTGAACAGCCTGGCCTTGGAACGCGCCGGCATCACCGACGCCACGCCCGATCCGACCGGCGGCGTCATTGTGCGCGAGCTTGAGACCGGCGCGGCCACCGGGGTGCTTCTGGAGACCGCGGCCTATTTCGCCCGCCGGGTGGCACCGCCATTGCCGGCGCCCGAAGTGATGGTGGATCAGCTCAAGGCGGCGATGGCCGAGCTCAACCGCTACGGCATCGTCGGGGTGATCGATCCGGTGGTCGACGAGACCAGCATCGATGTCTACCGCCGGCTGCGCGACGCGGACGGCATCACGGTGCGCACCGATCTCTTGTACAAGGCCACGGACAAGGCGCAGACCGACAAGGGCATTGCGGCGATGCGCGCGGGCACCAGCGACGACATGCTGCGCTATGTCGGGCTCAAGTTCATGCTCGACGGCGGCGTCGAGGGCGCGCGGTTGCGCGAGCCCTATCGCATCGTGCCGGGGGAACAACCGCACCCCGACTATCACGGCTTGCTGATGCTGCCGCCGGGCGGCGAGGGTGAGTTCGTCGACGCGCTGGTGGCCTGCGCCGAAGCCGGCCTGCAGGTGCAAACCCACGGCGTCGGCGACGAAGCGATCGACGTCATCATCCGCGCCTATGCGCGGGCCAACGATCGGATCGCGTTCCGCGACCTGAACTGGGTTCTGATGCACGTGTTTCTGCCGTCGGACGAGGCCATCGCGACGATGAAGGACATCGGCGTGCTGGCGACCGTGCAGGACCATCCGGTGCTGCTGGGTCACAACAAGCGGCGCTGGTGGGGCGACGAACGGGCGGCGGCGGCGATACCGATCCGCAAGCTGATCGATGCCGGGCTTCTGGTCGGTGGCGGCAGCGACGGGCCGATCGTGCCGGTCGACCCGTTTTTGTCGATGTGGTGGATGGTGACCCGGCAAACCCTGTCGGGTTATGCGCTGGGCCCGGACCAGGCGATCAGCGCCGCCGAAGCGCTGCAACTCTACACGATCAACAATGCGCGGATCATGGGCGTCGAGGACGACCGCGGGTCAATCGAGCCGGGCAAGCTGGCGGATCTGACAATCCTGTCGCAGGACATTCTCGAAGTGCCGCCTGAAGCGATCAGGAACACCAAGGCGCTCCTCACCATGGTCGGCGGCAAGGTGGTCTATCGCGACGGGATCTAGCGCCTGTCCCGGCCGTCTCTGGGCTTTCGTGAGGATGGCCAAGAACGTCATTTCGACCCAAGCGCGTGGTGCGCGCAAGCGCAGAGCGGAGGTATCCAGACCAGGATTCTTCGGCAATAAGGGCGCACTACTCACAGCTGGACTCACCGCTGCCCGGTGAGGAGATAGCAGATGAAGGCCGTCTTGGAGACGAAGGTGCGCTTGACTGAGCCGGCGGGGTTTTTGTGGTGGTTCATCTTCGCTGCTGGCGTGGAGGATGAGCGTGCGTGGGTTGGACGAGCGGTCATACAGCCGTCGTCAATTAGTGCCATGCGTGGAGCCGAAGCCCGGGCTCGCACAACGCCGTGGCGACGTACTCGGCTGGCAATAAGCGGCCTGCGCGACCATTGGGCGCCACGCAAGTGGGCGCCACGCAAGTGGGCGGCAAGCGAGCGAGGGCAGGATGACCGATGCGAAACCGGTGCTTTGGGGCATCGGCACCATGCGCACGCACCGGCCGCATTGGCTGGCCCGGGAGTTGGGTATCGACTACGAGCTGCGCCCGATCCAGCCGCGCACCGGCGAGACCCGCGAACCCGCCTACCTGAAGATCAACCCGCGCCACAAGGTGCCGGCGATGGTGCATGGCGACGTGGTACTGACCGAAAGTGCGGCGATCCTGAACTACCTGTCCGAGACATTTCCCGTGCCCGAGTGGTTCTTCGTGCCCTCAACGGCGCTTCAGCGGGCGCGCCTGCTCGAGTGGAACTTCTTCATCATGAGCGAGCTCGACGCCAACGGTCTCTATTCCATGCGCCGTCATGGCGATCTGAAGGCGCTCTATGGCGACGCGCCGGTCGCGGTCGAAGCCGGACGCGACTACTTCCTGCACCAGTTGGAGACCATGGACGAGGCGCTGCGCCGCGCCACCGATGGGTTCCTCATGGGCCACCGCTTCATCATCGCCGACGTGCTGTTCATGTCGATCCTGGACTGGGCACGGTGGTACAAGATCGACCTGCCCGCCTACCTGTTGGACTGGCAGCACGAGATCGGCCGCCGGCCCGCCTATATCGATACTTTCGCCGACAACTATCCCGGCATGGCGGTTGCCGATGTGCGGTGAGGACCTAAGCTTAGGACAATGCGCGGACAATAAGACAGGGCGCGGACGATAAGACAGGGACCGAGGGGAGCTACCATGCCAGGGCCGCTTGAGGGCGTACGCATACTCGATCTGACCACGATGGTGTCGGGCCCGGTCGCGACCATGATGCTCGCCGACCAGGGCGCCGACGTCATCAAGATCGAAGCGCCCAAGGGCGACCTGATGCGCCACTACGGCTCGCAGCACCGGGGCATGTCTGGATCGTTCCTGTCGTGCAACCGCAGCAAGCGCTCGCTGTGCGTCGACATCAAGGCGCCCGAGGGACTGGAGATCGTGCGCCGCCTGGTCGCCACCACCGATGTCTTGGTGCAGAACTTCCGCCCCGGCGCGATCGAGCGCATGGGCCTGGGCGAGGCGTCGGTGCGCGAGATCAGGCCGGAGATCATCTTCGTCTCGATCAGCGGCTTCGGCGACACCGGGCCCTATGTCCACCAGCGCGTCTACGATCCGGTGATCCAGGCGCTGTCGGGCCTAGCCGAGATCCAGACTGACCGGACGACCGGCCAGCCCAAGATGGTGCGCACCATCGTGCCCGACAAGACCACGGCGGTGACGGCCGCCCAGGCGATCACCGCGGCCCTGTTCGCCCGCGAACGCACCGGCAAGGGCCAGCACATCCGCCTCGCCATGCTCGACACCATGGTCGCCTATCTGTGGCCCGAGGCGAGCTCGAGCCTTTCCTTCGTCGGCAACGAACTCGACCCCGCGCGCGGACAGATGGGCTTGGACCTGACCTTCGCCACCCGCGACGGCTACATCACCGCCGGCGCCTTGTCCGACGCCGAATGGGCTGGCATGTGCCGCGCCTTCGGCCGCGAGGAGCTGGTCACCGACCCGCGCTTCCGGACCGCCGCGCTACGCTCGGAGAATGTGGCGGACCGGCGCACGATCATGTCGGAGGAGATCACCAAGTGGCCGACCGAGGAGATCCTGAAGCGCCTCGACACGGAAGGCGTGCCCTGTGCCCCGATCCTCAGCCGCTGGGACGTGCTGGAAGACCCGCAGGTTGTGGAAAACCGCATCATCGAGGTTCATGACGACCCTGCCCTGGGGCCCGTACGCCAGCCGCGGCCCGCAGCGCAGTTCAGCGACACGCCGGCGGGGGTGCGACGCATGGCGCCCTATCTCGGCGCCGACAATGCCGGCATCGCAGCCGATCTCGGCTACACGCCGGAGGAGATCGAGACGCTGGCCGGGCGCGGCATCCTGTTTCAGCCGGCACCCGCGGCGGCCTGACTGCCCACCCAGATTTTAGGTGCCGACCGATCCGCTCGATGCCCGGTTGCCGTCCCAACCCTGCACGTGATCAATGCAATCGAAAGTACCGAGCTTGCGGACGCGCTTCGCGATACGCCGAGTCAGAACATATCGAGGGATCAGCGCAGCGGATTTATGCGTCGATCACGGCGGCTGGGATCGAGGTCAAGCGGGCCTGTACCCACGGTAACGCCTGGTCAATCTATCGTGTCGATCATGATGGCGCCGTGATGGTCGCGCACGATACCCGTGACCGCAGCCAGCCCAAGTCCGGTTCCTGAGGGCGGAATTGGCGGCGCCGGCGTCGAGGCCTCCGCTCTCAGCCGGCCGGTTTTTCGCCCCGCGCCAGGCCGCGCGCCTCTGTGGTCGCGCTGGTGAACACCAGACCCGTCATCAGCTGGATGGCGCAGGCCAGCACCATCCACAGGCCGATCGCTAGACCCACGCCGGCGCCCGCGAAAACGATCAGATAGGGCTCGATCAGCGCCATCATTTCCTGGAACGTTCCCTCGATATAGGTGCCCCGGCCCAATCCGGCACCGAGCAGCGAGACAAAGACGACCAGCAGGCAGCTATTGGCGATCCAGAATCCCGAGCGCGTCACCGCGACGTGGGCGGGGCTGAAACGCCGGCCGTAAGCCTCCTCAAGAATGAAGAAGACCGAGGCGAGCAGAATCATGGTGTTGATGCCGATGGTCGTGCCCATGGCATGGGCCACCGTGACGTGGGTGCCGTGGGTAAACAGGTTCGCCGCCGGCACCGAGATGATCAGCGCTAGGATCAGGTTGACGAAGACCCAGAAATCGGCGGCAATCATGAAGCGGAAGGCCTGCCGGTGATGGTGCCTGCGATATGTCGCCAACGAGCCGCGCCAGTCCCAGATTATCTTGCCCAGGATGAGCAACTCGGTCATCGAGACGAAATAGGCAAAATGCCTGATCCAAGGTACGGTCGGTATCGGATATGCGTGGTGCGCCCAGCCGAACATCAGGTTGAACAGGCCGAGGAAAAAGAGCGCGAAAACCAGCTTCGATCTCGCCATCTGGTCGTCGCCGCCGATCCTGCACATGACGAAGATCGCGGTGCCGTAGACCATCATGTTCCACGAGCCGACCAACGCGCCGTAGGCCTTCCACTGGACCGTCACCTCGCGCACCATGTTCTCGCGGAAGAACGGTATGAGCCAAAGATAGGCTTCCGTGAAGGTCACGAAGAAGAAGACGATGCCGGTGCCCCACATCCAGTAATAGACCGGCCAGGGCCGGCGATCCCTGGTCACGGTGCGGAAGTAGTTGACGCCGAACAGGATCCACGAGGCGAAGATCGGCAGAGCGAGGATCGCCGGAAACTGGAAGTATTCGCGGCCACCGAACTGGCCCAGGGCATAGGCGGCGAGGATCACCAGGCCGGTGACCAGAAACAGCCAGAAATGCACGGCCGCCGCGCGGGTCGAATGGAGCGGCAGGCGGGCGGCGTTGGGCAGGTAGTAGTAGATGCCGCCGACTGCGGCGAGGAAGATCCAGGCGACCGCGAGCGAGACGTGGATCGGCCTGATCTTGTGAAACGGCAGCATCTGAAGCAGTTCGGGGTAGAGGAACTTGAACGCGGCGAGCGCGCCGAACATCATGCTGACGGCCAATGCCAGCATGCCCAGCAGGACGAAGCGTAGCCCGATCCTATTCGCCGGTTCGGGCGGATGTGTAATCGACGGTTCCATACCATTTGATCTTCGGTTGCGCGGGCGGATAGCGCCCGGAGGCGTCGACGAATTTGAGGAAGGCGACGAGCGCGTCGATCTGCGTGCTGGTCAGCCCAAAATTGGGCATCCGCGTGGTGCCGTATTTGAGCATGGCGCGGATGTGCTCAACGCCCTTGTCGGGCGCGGAGGCGACGTTGGTGAGATCGGGTCCCATATAGCCGCCGAGGCCGTAGAACTGGTGGCAAGCGACGCAGTTCTTGGCCTGGAACAGGCGCAGCCCCTCCTGCACCTTGGCGCTGAGCGGCGGCGTGTTGGCGAGATGGGTCCCGTCGGTATAGACGTAGATCGAGTAGGCGGCGAAGGCCGTGCAGTAGAGCGCCATGATGCGGCGTCTGATGGGCAGCGCCATGGCTCAGGGTCGTTTCATGTATGCGCAATGGTCCACGCGCGGCCCCCTAATGGCCCGCCGGGCGGGACTTAACGCAAGCGTTGCCACCCGAGGCGAGCGCCATCACTCTAACGCCGTGGGCGCGAAAACGGGTTCCAAAGCAACGCACGTGATCCGCGATTTATAGAACATTATGCGAAAAATCGTATCAATCAGGAAATCAGATCCTAATTTCGTCCGCACAATCGGAATAACGTTCTAGCAACCAGCAACGTGAGCGCCAGGCCGGATACCCTTGGGCGCTCAAAATCAAGATCGGCAGGCAACCTCTCCACTTCCCCTTTGGGCTGCACATCGGGTTGGTGGTGAGTGGAGACTTCGGCTCGACCGCCCGCCATCAGATCACACTGTTTGGCCCGGACCCTTTGCGGACGAGCGACAATTCCTACTTGTCGGTGAGCGGGGCAAGTCAATGCGCACCCCGTGAAATTTTGACCACGGTCAATGCAGCTGCGTATTCCTGGCGATGACAATAGCGCTGCCTGATCTACACTGTCAGGTAAGCGGACGGGTTTATCGAAGACCATCTGTCAATTGCATTGCCATGCGGAAGCTGTTGCTGCGGATCATCCCGTCAAAGCGCCACATCGTGGAAATGACGATCCGGTCCGTCCGGTGGGCGGATCGCCGCCTGCCGCCTGTGATGCGCTCTGTGGTCGGCGTGCTGCTCATGATCGGCGGCATCTTCAGTTTCCTCCCGGTGCTCGGTCTGTGGATGTTGCCAGCCGGCATGTTGCTCGTCGCGCTCGATGTTCCACTCTTACGCCGCCGCCTACTCGAATGGGTGGCGCGGCATGAAAGCGCGCTAGACCCCCCTGATCGATGACAAACGGCACCGACACCAATATCCGCCACCCGTTCTCCTGAAGCGGTGAATGGCTCTAGCGCAGCACGTCGGGAATGGTGCAGACCGGGATCGGCTCCATCTTGTGATGGTTGGCCGCATTGAGGTGACGGTAGATGGCCAGCACCTCGCCCCCCCCCCGGCCGTCTCTCAGCGGTCGGCAGGGACAGCACAGCCGAGCTTCCGAGACAGCGGCGTGGCGGATCAGATCCCGAGCCGCTCCTGCACAAAGGCCCCGCCCCTTCTGGGGGAGGCGGGCACGGTCACCCTGGCCAATACTGCCCTCAAATGTCCCGCGCGCGGGGCGACGCATCGCAGCCGAAGATATTCGGCGACCATACGATCCGACGGTTTCCACCCTAAGTCCTTTCCTAACGGACCAGTTGTTGCCAAGATTGCGCGAGTAACGGGCCAAATTTGCGTCGTTGCACAACAACACGTCCGAAAGGGAGGAGAAAATGAAGCGATCTATCGCGATCCTGATGGCTGGCGGATTGGCCGTCTTCGCGGCGCCCGGCGGGGCCGGAGCCGAAACTGTGCTCACCTATTCGTCTTGGCTTCCCTGGACCCATCCGGTCAACACTGCGATCTACATTCCCTGGATGGAGAAGGTCGAGAAGGCGACGAACGGTCGGGTTAAGTTTCGCCGCTTGCCCAAGGCGGTCGCCTCGCCGCGCGCGCATCTGGATGCCGTGCGGACGGGGCAAGCCGATGCCGGGATGAGCGTGCACGACTATTCGCCGCGGCGCTTTGCGGCCTACCAGTTCTCGCAGCTACCGTTCCTCGGCGACAAGGCGATCCATACCTCGGTCGCGATGTGGCGGACGCATGAGAAGTTCTTTGCGAGCAAGAAGTTCTACAAGGGCGTTCACCTGATCGGTATGAACACCCACGGACCGGGCATGTTCCACCACAGCAAGAAGTTCATCCTCACGCCCGCCGACATGAAGGGCCAGAAGATAAGGACGGGCGGGCCGATTCCGCGCAACATCGTCAAGGCTTGGGGCGGCGTGCCGGTCCGCCAGCCGGCGCCCAAATCCTACGAGCTGCTGTCGACGGGCGTGGTCGACGGCATCACCTTCCCTTGGGAATCGCTGCCCAGCTTCAAGATTACCAAGCTGGTGCCGTACTCGACCTATATTCCGGGCGGGCTTTACAGCTCCAGCCATTACCTCGTCATGAGCGAGAGCAAGTGGAAGAAGCTGTCGGCCGCGGATAAGAAGGCGATCGCCTCGTTGTCGGGAGAGGCATTTGCGAGGCACGCCGGCGGCGGCTGGGACAAGATCAACGACCACGGCAAGAAGGTGGCGCTGGCCGCCGGCAACAAGCTCAAGATCGCGCCGGCGTCGCTGGTCGCCGCGGTCAGGAAGCTGAGCGTCGCCTTCGAGAAGGATTACATCAAGGGCGCCAGC
>Ga0209633_10002878_pt1 | contig 16261 bp, 11 predicted proteins | sample Cruoilmetagenom1_FD_187290 | JGI IMG/M metagenome (GOLD analysis project Ga0209633, IMG submission 187290) | Oil polluted marine microbial communities from Coal Oil Point, Santa Barbara, California, USA - Sample 1 (SPAdes) (version 2) | ecosystem: Environmental > Aquatic > Marine > Oil seeps ... | reverse complement strand
GGGACATGGAACAGCTTACGAACTTGCAGGAATGGATAAAGCAACACCCGATTCGTTTCGACAAGCACTTTTTTTAGCTTGTGATATTTTTAAAAATAGAAATGAGTATCGTGAAATTTCTAAAAATCCTCTTAAATCGCATAATTTAAAAAATATTGAGTAATAAAATATTTACATTCAACAAAATACAGTAATTAAATAAGCTTCATGGATTTTTCATGAAGCTTATTTATTATAACATGCTAGAAAACATATACATATACGTATTCTAAGGTATATATATATGTGTATAAACAAAATATTTTTTTATATTTGTATTAATAAGATTTATTCTCAAACTTAACAAAATATTACCAGGAGGCTTTATGACTAAAATCGATTTATCATTATCAAATCTTGATGAAATTTTTCCAGATGACTTTTCACAAGAGCAAATAGCAAAAGCAAAAACAGCATTTTTAAAAGAACTCTCTCTCTTAAGCCACAGTTTTTACGGAGGGAAAATACAAATATTACCAAAAGCCGGAGTTTATGGATTCAACTGGTTTAATGTTTATTATACTCCAGGAGTTTCGAAAATATCTACTTCTATAAGAGATAATAATAGTGCATCGTTTGATCTTTCGAACAGAGGTAATATGGTAGCTGTAGTATCTGATTCGACAAGAGTATTGGGCGATGGAGATTGTACTCCTTCAGGAGGTCTTGGTGTTATGGAAGGCAAAGCTTATCTTATGAAATACCTTGGCGGAATAGATGCCGTACCAATTTGCATAGACAGATACAACGAAAAAGGCGAACATGATGCAGATAAAATTATTGATTTTGTTAAAATGTTACAACCTAGTTTCGGAGCAGTTAACTTAGAAGATATTTCGCAACCAAATTGCTTTAAAGTATTAGACACTTTGCGCGAAGATTGTAATATACCGGTTTGGCACGATGATGCTCAAGGAACAGGTGCTGTTACTGTTGCAGGGTTAATTAATTCTTTACGTATTGTAAAAAAAGACATAAAAGATATTAAGATAGTATTTTTAGGTGCCGGAGCAGCAAATTCTACTATTGCTCGTTTAATAATAAAAGCCGGAGCAAATACCGACAAAATGATTATGTTCGATTCTAAAGGCAGTTTAAATATTGATAGAGATGATATTAAAGCCGATAAACGATTTTACAGAAAATGGGAAATATGCGAGAAAACAAACCCTAATAAGGTAAATGATATTGAAGAAGCATTAACCGGAGCAGATGTATTTATTGCATTAAGCAAGCCGGGACCCGATACTATTAAACCCGAATGGATTAAAAAAATGGGAACCAAACCTATTGTATTTGCTTGTGCAAATCCTGTACCCGAAATTTATCCATACGCAGCCAAAGAAGCCGGGGCATATATTGTTGCAACAGGTCGTGGAGATTTCCCAAACCAAGTTAATAATTCATTGGGTTTTCCGGGAATATTAAAAGGAGCCCTTCTTGTTAGAGCAACGAAAATAACCGACGAAATGGCTGTAACTGCTGCATATGCTATGGCTAATTTTGCTCAAAAAAGAGGAATTGATGCAAATAACATAATGCCTAAGATGGATGAGACAGAAATGTTTGCTCATGAAGCTGCCGACGTAGCTATGGAAGCTATTAAAAACGGAGTAGCTCGTTTAGATCTCGACTGGGATGCTGTGTATAATAAAACTCTCGAAGATATTAAGAAAACTCGTAGCACTATTGATATGATGATGGAAAATGATTTCATTAAGGCACCTGATAATTCAATGTTAGAAAAAGCTCTTAAAACAGCTATTGATAGCGTTAAATAATAATACAATTAATAATTTATCGGGGAGTAGCATCATTGCTTACTCCCCTTTTTTATTATAATCTTTGCATGAACTACAAATTCATTATTTCGAATCTCGACAAAATAAATTCCCGACTGATTAATATTACTATTTATTAGTTGTTGATTAATATTCTCAAATTGTTTTTCGAAAACAATACTTCCGTTAATATCAAAAATACTGACAATTGTTCTTCCATCAATAACATTATCTGTCGTAATTTCAAAGCTCCCGGAATTAGGATTTGGAAATATTTTAACTCCCTCATCCCAAGAATATATATCTTCTATATCATTAACTAACACATATATACTATCCGACATATTCGAGCAATCGTATTCGTTTATTGTTTCAACCGAATAATAAGCACTCTCAGTAATTTTAATATTTTTCGATGTAGCTCCATTAATTTCATTACCATTAATATACCACTGATAAAAATACGCAGATGTTGATTCTAAAGTATCGCCATTAATACAAAAAGAAGGCTTTGGAGGGATAGGCATACACCTAACAATATCGGGTTTAAAAGTTGTATAAATATTATTAACCGTTAAACTTACATGTTTTAATCCGGGATTATTGTATTTTACAGTAAATGGTCCAATACCCACAGTATCGACAATACTAGCATCTTCACCAAAATACCAGTAATACGAATCTTCATCACTACCCGACACTCTAACATATCGGACACTATCGGACAAACAAATTTCAGATTTATTTGCTACAAACTCCGGAACAATAGGATTCAAATCTTGAGCAAGCGAAATACTATCGAGACAAATACCATAACCACGATTACCAATTCCTTCGAAAGCTATTTGATATTGATGGCTTAAATTAGGCAAATTAATTACTTTCTTCTCCCATAAAGGGATATCATAAGAATAAGTAATAAGTAATTTCCAATTTAAAGAATCGGCTTCTTTATATAAAACATTTAAAATATGCACATCGTTATTGTTCTGTGGCATAGCAATATAAAATTCCAGCAAAGCATTATCGATTGTATTAAAATCGAATTTCGGACTAATTAACATTGCAGTATCAGAATTATTATTCTGAAAAAATGCATTCATATTTCCTTCGTATGCACCGGAAGGAGAAATATTACCACCATCTCTAAATTCCCACAATACAGTATCGTTCGAAACTGTTTGATACCAATACTCAGGCATACTATCAGAAAGTTCGAAATTCTGAACATATGGAATTCCCAAAGAGGTCATTAAGCGAATCGAGACTTTATTCGAAAAAGCTAAAGAAGTATCAATATCAATCTTAAACACTGCTGCTACTTTGTATTCATATGGCACATTTTGCTCACAAGTTAAATCGATATACTCAATATTTACGGTAGAATCGATTAATACTGTATCTCTATAAACAAAATACTTTTTAAATCCGGAAGTATCTGATGCAGGTAACCATGTAAGTTTTATTGAATTGTTTTTTTCGAAAGCTATTAAGTTTGATGGAACAGAATCGTAGGCTTCTTTCCCTTTTATGCTAACTATTCCTGTATTATACGGATCGAGCCATTTTTGTAATTGATTTGCCTTTGCTGAATAATCGTTCCACGAGCGAGAAAACATTGCAAAATAATCGTTATAATTGTACGAACAACTAGCATCTCCGCCTGTTAAATCTCCAATTATTTTATGATTTTCGTCAAATAAAGGAGCGCCTGACGACCCGCCTTCTGTAGTTCCAATATCCCATTCTTTTATCCACCAGTGCGAATTTTCGTCATATCCTTCGCCATAATTCCCAATTTCGGGAGCATTATAATCTATAGTTATTTTCTTTACATCGCCACTAGGATGATGAATACATGTTGTTTTAAGGGCATGGTTACTTTCTCTATTCCAACCGGAATAATATGGTTTATATTCGGGAGGCGGCGGAATACTTAACTCGAGCAAACTAAAATCTAATTTTCCGTCGGGCGCTGTTGCAACAAGCTTGGCACCAGAGACTGTTTGATCTAAAGGACCATCTTCGCCATTACACTCCGAACTCTCGTAATTAAAATAAAAAATTGCTGCATCAGCATCAGCCTGACTATCGATACAATGATTTGCTGTTAAAAAATACGGCTTCCCATCGTTTCGAGCATTATTAATTAAAGCTCCACTACACAACCAACCATTATAAATAATTTTACATACCGATTGCTTTTCTTTTTCCCAAGTATTTCCCTCATCACAATTAATATCGACATTACACGAACCCGAATTTCCAAAACCTTTAACATTTTTATTTAAAAATAAATAAACATTTTTATAATCGTGTCCAATTCTACTAATATGTAACTGCCGGTTATTTTTAATATTTTGTGGCTCGAAATATTCAATTACTATTTCATCGCCTTTAACAGGAGCAATAGCAAGATGCTTATTTTTTTTATTATTCTGATTTGTAAAGGCTCCTACAATATGTTTTTTCTCCGAATTATAAATATATAATTTAGCTTTATCGGGCAAACAAAACAAATCGAAATATATACTTAAAGAATATGCCTTTTTCGATTTAATTTTCAACAACCACAACTTACCACCCTCAGGCAAAATCATTAAAGCACCATCTCTTTTAATATCAATATCGACATTAATCATTTCGGCAAATCGTAAAGATTTTAGTCTCGATGCTCTGTGTCTTTGTTCAATCTTTCGAATATTCCGATAATTAATCTCGGGAAGTATAATTTCGGGGATATTAATATCTAGCTTTTTTTCTATGCTAATTGGATACTCTCTCTTAATAGAAACTTGCGCAAAAAGTGAGTCTTGAATTAATAAAATAAATAATAAAAAAATCAGATTTTTTATAAAATTATTCATAATTCTTATTCAATTGTTTATTAATTCAAATAATTACTAAGTTAATTATTATTTTTTAATTATCAAACTAAGAAGAACACAAAAAGCGATACAAACCACTATTAACAACGAATAAGCTTGTTTCTCAGATCGAAACATTTTTTATAATGATACTATTTTTTATATTAATATATTTGTAAAATCGTATAGCGATTTAGTTGAACCCGAAAAATTATGCCAGGCATGAGCTAAAGGTTCACGAATTTTCTACTTAATTAATTTTTATTTACCGATTCTAATTTTACCCACCCTTTTGTTACTGTTTTCCCATAAAAGCTACAATGAATCCATTCATCTTCAATTTTGTCGATATATACAATATCTCCTTTTAAAACAAAAGCTTTTCTTTTAGTTTCTTCCTGCTTTTCGGAATAGAAATATGCTTTTTCAATGTTGATATACCTAATTTCAATCCAGTTGTTACTTTTTTCGAGCTTGAAAGTTGTATAATCTTCGCTAAAATTCCATACATTCCAACACCCACCATGCTGGCTATTAAGTTTAATCGAAACTACATTCTTTTTAAGCAGTTTTATTTTACCATTTATCAGATCTTCGCTTTTATCTAAAGGGAAGTATGTTTCAACTTCAGAAATACTATCTTTCATATAGCCATGTATATAAAAAACACAAGAGAATCTTGGGCTATCGGCACTTTCGTCGTATCCGGAATAGCCTTCGTAGTAAGCTGTTAATAAACTTACAGAAGGATTATAAGCTACTTTTAGTCCATTATCGTAAACTCCCGACTCGATTTGAGCATCTACTATACACGAATTTATGAACAAAACGAAAACAACTAAACCAATTTTTTCTTTCATCTTTAAAAGCATATCTTTTTCTTTTAAGTTATTACTCGAATTAATTACTGCAAAAATTTATTCCAACATTACTTTTTTAACTGTTGTTCCTTTATCTGTTACTATTTTAATTATATATATTCCTTTCGGTTGATTGCTTAAATCAATTGTGAATTGTAAATTATTAATTGATACTTGTTTTACTATTTGCCCGCTAATATTTGCAATTTCAATAAATTGAATACCATTCCCTTTAATTATAAATATTCCAGTTGTTGGATTTGGGTAAATATTTATTTCAGGAATTTTAGTGTAAAAATTTGTTGTTCCTGTTGTTACAGATGTTGTTAACATATATTTCCAAACGGGTGCAAAAACAGTATCTCCCGAATTCATTGGTGTATATATTCCTATACAAGTTGAACCATGATATTGATTAGCTATTGCAGGGTCGACATTTGAATACAAACTATGAGAATTCAAATATGGTGGTAAAACATTATCAACAATAGTTGTATCACCTGTTTGAAGCATTCCAAAACCTGATATATTAGTAAATTGGTGTTCGAAAGGAACTACTTCATCTTGTAAATGAAGAAAAACGAATTGTTTATTTATTGGGGTAACACCCACCTGCCTTAACCAATGAGCTGAACGACTGTAATGAGAACTATAATCATTCGGACCGGAAAACATTACATTTCTTTCTACCGGAAAATATTTTGCTAAATAAGCTGCATGTCCCGAACCTTGTGAATGTCCGCTTACTGCAATTTTTGACCAATCTAATGTTGTTGGCGAAAGTAAATACTGCCCCCAGTTTTGAGAAGGATATGTTGCTGATAAATATTGAATAAGTTTTAAAGTTCTTGTATAAATAGAATTTAATGTATCTACCGATACAAAAGGACTTTGCGGTGTTCCAAAGCATATTTCTTGTCTGAATTTATCGAAAACCAAACTATCTGAACTATTACCAAATGGATAAACAGGAACAGTATCTATATAGCATAAGCTTATTGCATCGTATCCATAATTTGCTGCTACACTACAAATAAATCTATAATGTTTTGGACTACTATAAGTACCACCAAAAAACAAGAATAACTTATTAATTTGTGTAGAGGGATTTATAACAATATAGTTACTGTCTTGTGGTGCATAATTAGCATCTGTCTGATTTGGTTGCACATAATAGTGCTGTAATTGACTAAATAAATTAATATTTAGTGTCAAAAAGAAGATTATGATTATTACTTTTTTCATGACAGTCTCCTTGTTTTATTACGATTAAAAATCAATGAAAATTAAACCATCTTTCGACGTAGTTACACTCCGTTAAACTACGCCCAACTCTTATTTTTATTCTTTCATGCTACGTTCATCTGAGCTAAAAACTGGCGGGCATTTTCAACTATTTAAGTATCAACCTTTACCGGTGCCTATTTATTGTAATTCGTTTCACTTTACCACTTGTTGCCCGCTTGTTTTTGAGCCTTTGTTGGTATTAGTTATTCCTATCCCAGTCTTTTCTATTGACTAAAAGTAATTTTAAATTCGGGTCTAAAATGATTTTACTAATAGATTTATCAGTTGAAATTTTCAGCATTTCAGTTTGCTTACTACCGTCAAATTGAATTCTCTCCTTTTTATTTCCATCCAATACAACTTCTAATTCTACGTGAGAAATATTAGTCTGTCCTATTTTATTTATTCTAATCTCATTATGGTATTGATTGTTATTTAAAGTTGTAAAAACAGTATCTATTTGGTATTCTAAATAGTCGTTGGTAAAAAACCATGTTTGAAAAAATTCATCTAAATTCCTTTCGCTAATTGTTTCACAGTCCTTTTTAAACATTTCTAATGTTACATTAACTCCTTTGTAATTTTCAAGACAATATTTAAGAATTTTAAAGAAAGTCTCTTCTCCAATTTCATAGGCTAACATTTGTAAAACAGAGAATGATTTATCATGTTCAATTGAATTATTCCAGTCAAAGTCTTGTTTGTTTAAGGTGTCAACAGTTTGCATTATTGTCGTATTATATCCCTTTTTTATTGCATCCAAATATGAATCGCTAAATGACTTACTATGATTAAAATCGGGGATATTTTGCAATGTGTAAAGTCTATCTGTTTGTATTCCCATTCCAATACCAAACCATTGAGGATAATTTAATGGTTCTAATACATAATTATAACCCCAATATTGATGTCCAATCTCATGTGACATAATCCAGTGCGCATGAGTTTCCGCTCTTTCTTTTTTTAGGTCAATTCCTCTATGAATTCCCACTACATTTGGACAAACTGGCCAACCACCATAAGGTTTCGGATATCCTGGAATTATTGTCAATATAGGTTGTGGATAAAAACCCAATGTATCTACGTAGAATTCAATAATATTTTTTGAATATTCCAGAAGTTTCTCACCCCATTTACTGTCATCCTTAAAATAAAAAGACCGAATCATAACACCAGATGAATAATCTTCTTTCAACATCAGGTTCTTCAGCAATATAAAACCATATGAAGGTACTGATTGTGCATATGTGTGTACTATAATTTCGTTATTTATCGTGTCTGTTTTTTCAATTTGTCCAGTAGTTGCAATATTAAATTTCTTTGGGTAAGTTATTTTAACTTCATAGTCTGAATGTACCTGATAGAATGGGATAAACTTTCCATTGTTAAAATACTGCGCAAGTGGAAAATCCTCTGAATAAAACAACATGCGTTCTCTAAAAAAATCGTTTGGCTTTGTTTTGAAGTTGATAGAAATGCTAATTTTTTCGGACGGTCTTACTGGTGTAAATAGTTTTAAAATGAATCCTTCAAATCCATTCGTTTCTGTTAATACGTAATTAAAATTTTGGACTTTTTCATTTACGGTAATTTTGTTTATCAAAGTTTTTGCACTATCCAACTGAAAAGTAAAAGGTATTTCAGAAATTAGTAAATCTGAAGAATTATACCAATCAACCTGCATTTGGCAATCCAATGACAAGTTTGTCGTATCAAGTTTTGCAGTAATGTTATAATTAGAATGTGTGTCTTTAGTCTTTTGTGTCCTTTGACAACTAAGTAAAAAAACAAAAACTGTTAAAATCAAAATTATTCTATTCATAAGTAGTAGGGTCTTTCTTCTAATTAATGCTAACAATATTATAAAGTTACTTTCGAATATAAATGTAGCATTTATATAACAAATCTGAAAATAAAATAAGGTTTTGCTCTATTGCTAATAGCATTTATTTATTAACATTTTTGTAAAAGGGTGTATTTTATGCAGCAATTATTATATTATTTAAAAACACTTATTCAACTGCAACCAAAACTATTTATTATTCGTTTATAAATAAAATTCAAATAGTTTAAATTAAAAATTACTGCGATGAAAAAATATTTGATAATAATAATTCTCTTTTTGTTCACAATTAATTCTTATGCTCAGCAACGCGAATCATTTATTGGTTGGGTAACAGTAGGGCTCAAAGGAGCTGCCGGAAATTCAGTATTCCTAAACAAAAATGTAATGAACGATAAGCAGGTAACAATAAATTATCTTTCGCCTAGCTACAACTATGGCATTAAAGCAGGCTTGGGATTTAATGATATACTAGGAATATATTATGAATTTATGCCAGGATATTTTTCAACGGAGTATGGCTTCATGAATCCGGATAAATATAATAAAACAATAAACTTTAAAACATCGGAGCATCTAGTTATGATTAGAGTTAAAAGCAGAAGCGGGGCATGGTTCGAAATAGGTCCAAAGTTTACAAATGCAAAAAACCTGACAATAAACAATACTGCCGACGGAAGCTATAATGATATTAATGATAATTTAATAAACTTAAGTTATACTTCCTTAAGTGTAGGTTTCGGTCTGTCGGCCTACAGAGGCGACAAAACTACAATAACTATAGGCACAAGAATTGCTTATTCGTTTACCGATTTTGTTAATGACAATACTCACCAAATAGTTAGTGACGGAAGATATATCCCAGTATATGATTCTTACGAAAAATCAAATCCTTTCACTCTACAGCTTACCGCAGAATTTACCTACGATATAGCCTTTTTTGGAAAAGCCAGTTGTGGAGCAAAAAGAATTATCTTCTTTAAATAGAAAATAAGCTATAAACATAAATCCAAGATCAACCTTAGCTTTGTTGGGCGTAGTTAAACTACGTCCAACTCTTATTTTCATTCTTTCAAGCTACGTTCATCTGAGTGTAAAATTGTATTGATTAAACTGTAGGTTTTCTACTAAAAAAGAAATTATTTCTAAGCTAACAACTCAATATTTGACTAAAATAATGTGATATTAATAACTTGCAATATATAACTATAGCCCTCCAAAATTTAAAAAAACATACAAACCTTTCATTAAGTACATAGATAACAGCCCGGGATGTAGTTCAACACTGGACTCATCGCTAGGTCTTGCAGACCGCTCAGAGTCCTATTTATTAGCCACTGGCATTATTCTTCTATAATTCTATTTATCTTTTCAAATACTCTCATCTCATAACTGTCAAAATTCTTAAATATGCTTTCACTCTCTGCTGATGTTGTTGAATCGTAATAGCTTACTACACTTTCAGGGACACCAAAATCACTTGCTATGCGTGCCTCTTCACTAAAGGCATTATACTCTAGCTTTATTAATAATTTATCAATTCCATAAACTTCATCAAATTCAACTTTATACTTTTCTGATTCAACAAACTTATACATTAGGTTAAAAATACCTAAATACTTTACAAGCTGATATTTAAAAGTATTGAATATTAAACTTGAAGCTTGTCGCATTGCACTATTGACTGCATTTTTATTACCTTTTTTCCTTTCATTTGATAGGTGGTATTTAAAAACACCATTAAACCCAAATCTTAGGTAACTATTTAAAGAAGCAAATAAAATAGAGTAGTTATTGGGTGAAAATTTATCTTTAAATTTATTTTCAATCAGGCTCCTTAATCCATCACTTTCAATTTGGTCAAAACATAAATCTAATATTACTTGAAAGCCATCTTTATCAATTCCTAAATTTGGCAAATTTAACCTTCTTATTAGTTTTTTAATTTTAAGATGCTGAAGAGTGTTTAATTGTTGGATTTTGTCGAAAAATATTATTTTATCTCTTTTACTAACAACTTTAAATTGAGAAATAATATCATCAGGAATTCCCCTTTCTAATTGCATTTGTCTAACCTCTACAAGTCGTTTTCTGCTTCTATCGTCCAAATATTGATTTGGAGTCATCTCATCATCAATCTCATTTTTTATTTGTGTTGGGTCATAATTTTTATGTTTAATTGGTTGCCCTTGTTGGTTTATTTTAGTAATAAATTCTGTATCCAAAGTTATAACCCTTCCTGTATAATGTTCCATAAATCGTCCAGCTCTACCTGCAATATTTTTAGCATCAAAAGTTAGTAATGGTTTACCATTTCTTCCAGAACCTTTCATACTTTTATATACAATCATATTTTTAGCGGTAGTATTCACACCTTCTGTGATTGTAGTTGTTGATGTTAGAATATTAACACCTGATTCAGAATCGTTAAAAAGGTTTACAATTTCTTTTTGAATATATTTAGGCACTACTCCGTGATGAACTCCAATACCCTTTTCAAGTGCTTGTATTATAATCCAATTATTATCGTATTTACGTTTTAGGTGATTTAAAAATGATATAAAATATTCATTATTTATTGATGTTCTTTCATATTCAGAAGCAACTTTTTCGGCAATAGCTTTTGTATTGCAATAAACTATTGCATTTTCTTTTTGAAGAAGTATTCTATCTAATAATTCTTGGATTTTTAATTTCTTTGTTTTTTTGCTTTTAAAATCAAATGCAATACCGTCTATAAATATTGTTTCATTAGTTTTCTCAACATCTGTTTGACTAACTTTGACTATCTCATATTCATTTCTAAGTAATTTTTCAATACTTAAGTCATTTAAGAATAAGTCGAAAGAAGGATTATAAAATTCTGAATCTTCATTAAGAACCTCAATATATGGTCCAGCAAGTAGAATATCAATATCTGTATATTTTGAAAGACCATAAAATATTGACATTCTATAGGCAACATCTCTTTCATTTTCCCTTGCTTCATTGTCAATAATAAAGCCGTTATCTATTTTATAAACTTCATCTACAAAAATGAAATCAAGAGGTATGTTACTCTTATCTTTATCTAAGAAGGAAAGAAATCTTTCAGGTGTGAAAAGAAAAATATTATTCTCACCATAAGCATCATCTATATCACTAAGTGTATGGATTTCATATTTAATTGGAAAGGATATTTGCCCTTCTTTTATTTTAGCTAAGTTTTCTGATAATAAAGCTATGCTTGGAAAAATTAAAACAATATTATTATACTTTATTTTTTTGATTACTTCATATACAAGGTGAGTTTTTCCAAATGATGTAGATGCTGATAAAAAATATCTATTTTGTTTACCTATAGAGAATAAGTCTAAGATGTCTTTTTGATACTGGTGGAGTTTTGATGTGTCATCAGTATAAAGTGTAGATTCATACAAAATGGATGACATTGTGCTTAAACCAATATTCTCGTCATTAATTATTAAAGTATTTTGGCTATTGAATTTTGTAAGAATGTCATAATAATGAGGAACTCCAGCCTTATTTGATAAATAGATTAAAAATCTTTTGTCTGCATCATCTAATTCTTCATTTTTTATAAAGTCAAAGTATTCGCATACGGTCTCTAAAAGACTAAAATCTTTCAATTCACCATTATTAAACAAATTTAATGCTGTTACGACATTAAGGGTTCTTTCGTATCTATCCATTTAATTATAGTTTCCTTTGTAGCTTTTACATCTTCTATTGGCAAGAAAATAAAAAATATTGAAAATTCAACACTAATTTTATCAAAACTAATATGACTAAAATTTTCTTTTATATGTTCTACTGCAAGCTTAATAGAATCTGTATAAGTCTCACTAATTGAGTTATATGTAACTAAAACTGGGTAAATTAGGCTTATATCATTATCAATCAATTCTTTTTCTAAAGACTCGATAATACACTTATCCCATTTATCAAGTATAGAGTAAAGTTTTGAGGTTTTATCGACAATATCTCCTTTGTGCTGAAGAATTGTTGTGAAGTTTGTATTAACAAGATATTCATCTGAAATTGCCTTTTCAATACTTTTAAAAACACTATTAATAGCACTTTTGCAATCTTCATAAAACTTAGTCTCTCCAAACCAAAGTTCAATATTATCTTTTCTTTGAATTAAATGAAAAGCATCATAGCCTGTTACTTCTGTTTTTTTCTGAATGTCATAAAAATAACCTCTTGAAATCAAAGTATCTGTTTTATAGAAATGTTTTAATATGGCATAAAGTAAAGATTCCCCATATATTCCCAATTTTCTTTTTGCTAATTCAGAAGCCGAATAATTATATTTAAACTTATTATTGAATGCTTTAAGAAACATTTTTTGGTGATTACTTCCTTTTAACTGAAATTCATCATAAGAATAGTATAGAATTCCTTCATAAATTATTTTCGCTAAATCTTTAGTATTCTCTGCTTTAAAACAATCATCTTCAACAGTTAGAGTCGTAACACAAGTTCTATCAATATCTGATTCCGTATTAGGTAAACTACATTCTAAAAGAATTGTTTTTTCAATAAGTTTTGTTAAACTGTCTTTCATCTTGATTCCTTAGATTCTTGTTTTGAGCTTGTGGCTAACAATACTATAAAGTTACTTTCGAGTATAAATGTAGCATTTATATATTAATATTTTTATAGAAAGGTGTATTTTATGCGGCAATTATTATATTATTTTTGTTATGCCCTTGTTGGCATGTCGTTATTTCTTTTTCTGTCTTTTTTCTTCATTAATAAAAGTTGTTTCATTAAGTAGTTTCAATGATTTTATAAAATCCTGATTGCCCAATGTTTTTAATTGTGAATTTGAAATTTTCTTCAATTGATTAAATCTGTTTACCTTATCAATATTCTCATTTATCATTATTGCATTAGCATTTTCAAGGTTTGATAAAACGACCAATTCATTTATGCTTGAAAAATCTCTAATATTCAAGCCTTTTTCTGCATGTTCGGGATTTGCTTCTCTCCAGTCTTTTGCTTTACAATTGCACATTACAACATTCAATAAATCTGTTTCTTCTACATAAACAATCCATTCATCACTTTTTGCATCATAGTCAGTTTAATTGTTGTTGATGTTTTATTTTAACCTAAGCTTTATATTAAGCAAATCTCAATGCAAGTCCTATAAGAAACATGATTATACCAATTATTAATATTATTTTCCCATATTTTCTGGTTTGTTTATTGTAATAGTAATAAGTCTCACCTTGAAGATTTCTTCTTTTAGAATAAGCGTAAATGTAACCTGCTATTATAGAAATAATACCACCTAAAATTGCAGCCAAGAAGCAAATGACAATCCAAAAAGTATTTCCTTGTACGCCATCTTCAATTTTTTTATTAATTACTTCATTAGATTCTGATTTAATTTGTTTTACTGAATCTAAAGGAACGTTTCTTCTTTTTAGTTCATCATCAACAACACTAATAAATTCTTCTTGATAGTCCTGAGATTTAACGAAGATATCAATAAGTTCTTGGTCGGTTTTTTGTTCAACTTGTTCTTTAAAATTATTCATTTTTATAAGTTTTAGTATTAAGGTTTCATTGCTTTGTTTTATAACTGATTCAAATTTCTTTTAATTGATTTTTCATATAATATTTATAATAAGAGATTAAGACACAATTTACAAATATTTTTTCAAACTTTAGATGTTCGATCTTTCAAACTTGCCCATAACAATATTATAAAGTTACTTTTAAGTATAAATGTAACATTAAAATAAAATAAGGTTTTGCTCTATTGCTAGTAGCTTTTATTTATTAACATTTTTGTAGAAGGGTGTATTTTATGCGGCAATTATTATATTATTTTTGTCATGCTCCATTTTCTTGTGCATTTGCCAATATTTTACGAACAGATGAAAGTTGGTGGTAGCGTGGAAAAATGAGTTTCTTTTCTTTCTTTATTCGCTTTTTGCCTTTGCTGTCTTTGTATTCTTTTTCTTCGGTTATTAGTTGAGTGTAGTTTTGAAGAATATTAGTTAAACTGTCTTTGTTTAAAACTTCCTTCCATAAATAATCTGTTTTTATACCATAGTTTGGCGGATTTCCTGCTCCGTTGTTATTGCCTTTGTTAAATGGTAAGAAAAATGATTTTTCGTCTTTAAGCTGCATACACATCCAAACTTCTTCTGTATCAACGGCAAAGTTGACCAATAACCTACCTAAACGAAAAAGTTCTTCGTTTGGGTCTCGGTCTTTTTTGTATTGTTTTATGGCTTGGCTTACATTCTGTTTGGTAAGTTCGTTTTTTAGTTCAAAACTTATTATAGGCAAACCGTTTATAAAACTGACAACATCTAAAGAGTTTTTGTTTTTTGTAGAATAATAAACCTGACGCATTACCGAAAATATATTAGCTGCATAAAATTCATTATTTTGTGTGTTGTAATGTGAAACAAGCCTATCATAAAACAAACGCAACTTAGTATCTGTAAAACCATCGGTTACACCTTTTCTCAAAACATCAATAATGCCTTTTTGTTTTATTTGGTCATTTATGCGTTTTACTATTTTTTGCTCGTATAAATCTTTATGATAACGCTTTAATTTCTCAACTGCTTTGCTTGTGTAGTTTTTAAAAACTGAAATAGCAAATCTGCATCTACACAATTTACATTATCGTAATTTTGCGATGTACGCAACACATATCCATTGCAGAAACCAAATATTCTGTAATATGCTTTTCTAGACCGCTTTCTTTTGTATTTGTTCTCATAATTTTTTATTAATTTTCCTCATAATAATACGAGTAATCAATTCCTTTCATAAACATTTCTCGATTATCGATTTTGCTGGTAAGTGCATTTTTTAGCAACTTTTTTAAGGTACTGCTGTTTGTTGAACTCATTACCATTGCGTTAATATAATCTGTTTTGCTTATTTTGCTCCAATCTATACAATTTATCAAGCGTTTTTTCATAATTAAATCCAGCCATATACGAGTAGTTCTACCGTTCCCTTCCATAAATGGATGTGCAATATTCATTTCCACATATTTTTCAACAATTTCATCAAATGTGTTTTCTGGCATTTCTTCTATTTGTTTTAATGTGGCACCAAGAAATTTTGAAACTGCAAATTGAAATCCACCTTTCGAAATATTTTTTTGCCTGATTTGCCCGGCAAAATCATACAATCCACCAAATAAATAAGCATGAATTTGTTGTAAACCATTAATTGTACCAACCTCTATGCTATTAATAAAAGAACTTTCAAACAAAGCGTAAGCCTTTGTTTTGCTTTTGCCGTCTATGCTTTCATCGCTATAGCTAAACCATTCGATAAAACGGTTTGCCTTTTTGCTCGGAAACTGTTTCCCCAATGCAATAATTCCATTGTAATCGAGCATATCGGACAAACGCTTTTTTCCATCGGGAGCGAGAAATTTCAACTGGGTAGTGGCACTAACCACTTCACTATTTTCTTTCTTCAACTTGGCTTTAAGGTATTTCCAATAGTTACGAGTTTTTGTATAGTCGTTTTGGTCGGTAAGAACTGCTACTATATCTAATACCGAAAACCACCACTTCGCGTTTTGCTCATCCC
>Ga0209633_10002877_pt1 | contig 16266 bp, 13 predicted proteins | sample Cruoilmetagenom1_FD_187290 | JGI IMG/M metagenome (GOLD analysis project Ga0209633, IMG submission 187290) | Oil polluted marine microbial communities from Coal Oil Point, Santa Barbara, California, USA - Sample 1 (SPAdes) (version 2) | ecosystem: Environmental > Aquatic > Marine > Oil seeps ... | reverse complement strand
TCCCTTGCGTCCGTGTCGAAGCTCGCCTTCTGCGTGTTCTCCGTCACCAGCTTTCCAGTGTGGCTTGCGGTCGTAGCGCAGAAGTGTGCCGATGCCCGGATCGGTGATGAGTATGACATCACCGCCCTTTCCACCGTTCCCTCCATTGGGACGGCCGCGAGGCTTGCCCTTGCGTTTCAGGAATGAGGCAACACCTGCCCCGCCCGCGCCACCGCGTGCGAACAGACGTACAGAGTCAACGAAAGAAGCCATGTGTGGACAGTACTCAGTACTGAGTACTTGGTACTGAGTACTTGGTTCTGCCTACGGCAGAACTGATACCTGGCGACGGCCACGCCGTGTGCCGTACTGGACGGTGCCTTCGACCATCGCATAGAGCGTGTCGTCTCCACCACGACCGACGTTGTCACCCGGGTGAATGCGTGTTCCGCGCTGGCGGACGATGATCGCACCGGAGTTGACGACCTGGCCGTCGAACACCTTCGGACCGAGCCTTTGCGCTGCCGAATCGCGACCGTTCTTAGATGAGCCGCTTGCCTTGGTTTTGGACATCTCAGCCCTCCTTCGTCTCGGTCTTGGCCTCAGTGTCGGCCGAAGTCTTCTCAGCCGTCGCCGCCTCGGCCTTCTTGTCGGAGTCGGCCGCCTTCTTCGCTGCCTTCTTCTTGGCTGCGGGGAGTTCGATCGTCTTCACCTCAAGGCGGGTGTACTTCTGACGGTGACCGGAGCGACGCCGATACCCCGTCTTGTTCTTGTACTTGAAGATGTCGATCTTTGGACCGGTTGAGTCACCAAGGACTTCCGTCGTGACGGTCAGCTTGTCGAGAGCATCCCGATCAGAAATGACACTTCCGTCATCGTTCACGATGAGGAGTGGTGTGAACGCTACCTCCCCGTCGGCCTTGATACGCTCGACGTCGATAACGTCGCCCTCTTGAACTTTGGCCTGCTTGCCGCCGGCGCGAATGATGGCGTACATGATCCTTCAATACTTGTGGTGGACGAGCCGACTCTCTCGGCGCGGACAAACACTTCGCGTGCGAAGCGCCCGCTCATGATAGCGGAATAGCGTCCTATGACCAGGGTCGACTACGACTTGTCGGTGTCGTCCGAGCCGATCGCCATGGGGACTCCGGTGGTCGCCGCTTCCTCGTGGAGAAGGACACCCCGCCCGCTGCAGCGTGGGCAGACCTCGGAGAACGACTCGAGAAGACCGGCAGATACGTTCTTGCGGGTCATCTCGACCAGTCCCAGATTCGAGACATCGAAGACCTGGGTGCGCATCTTGTCTTTAGCGAGGTGCTCGCGCAAGCGGAGAAGCACTGCCTCCTGGTTCTTCTGGATCTCCATGTCGATGAAGTCGATCACGATGATTCCGCCGATGTCACGGAGCCTCAGCTGACGTGCGATCTCCTCAGCAGATTCGAGATTGTTCTGCAGCACGGTGTCTTCAAGGTTCGAGTGACCGACGTAGCGACCCGTATTCACGTCGATGACGGTGAGTGCCTCGGTTCGGTCGATGACGAGGTGGCCACCGGACGGGAGCCAGACCTTGCGGTCGAGTGCTTTGCGGAGCTGGTCCTCGACGTGGAAACGCTCGAAGAGCGGAAGCTCGTCACCGTAGAGTTGGACCTTCTCGATCAAGTCGGACCCGGTGCCCCCGAGGTACGAGAGAATCTGGTCGTGTGTCTCGCGAGTGTCCACGATCAGTCGTTTGAAATCCCTGGTGAAGTGCTCACGGATGACCCGGATCACGAGCGGAGGCTCCTGGTAGATCAGGGCGGGAGCCGTGGCCGACTTCATGTCCTTCTCGATCCCGGTCCAGACTTCTCTGAGCCGATCGATGTCCGACTTGATGTCTTCGGGCGTTGCACCTTCGGCTGCGGTTCGCACGATGACGCCCATCCCCTCGGGACGGAACTCGGCGACGAGTTCACGCAGTCTCCGGCGTTCGTCGTCTGGAAGCCGACGCGAGATTCCCCTCACCTGCGCATCGGGGGCAAGGACGAGGTAGCGGCCCGCAAGGCTGACCTGGTTCGTGAGGCGTGCGCCCTTGTGGCCCATGGCATCCTTGACGACCTGGACGAGCACAGGGTCACCCGGTTGGAGAGCGGATTCGATGCGCTTCGGCTTGCCGTTCAAGTCGTATGCGCTGTAATTCACATCTCCGGCGTACAGGACTCCGTTCTTACCTCCACCGAAGTCGATGAACGCCGCCTCCATGCCGGGGAGAACGTTGCGCACTTTGCCGAGGTAGACGTTGCCCACGAGTGACCGCTTGTCTGATCGGGCCACGTAGTGCTCAACAAGAACCGGTCCCTCGAGAACGACGATCTGCGTCTGGTGAGGCATGGTGCGAACAAGCATCTGCTTGCGCGCTGTATCTGGAGGTGGGGAAACCTCGACGTGCGAGGGACGGCGGCGACGGCGCTGATCAGTCCGTTGCTCCTGCTTCTTCGGCTGCCGCTTCGGCTGCCGCTTCTGCTTCGCAGGAGCTCTGGTGGTCTTCGTATCAGCGGTCGAGAACCGACGAACGGTGACAGCCTCGCCGCCGACCGTGCGCACCGTGCGCTCCTCTGTTGCAGATCCGCGACGCACAACGTGCGCGGACTTCTTCCGGAACAATCCCATCGGTGAACTCCTTCGAGGTGCCCGGGATCCGGCGAGGTTCGTTCACGAATGGCGTCAACGTGAGGTCGGGCACGACGAAATCTCGATGATCGATCGTTGCAAAGTGCCGGTAGACGTTGAGCATGCGCGTGTGCTTCTCGATGGTCCCAGGTCGGAAACGGCGACCGCGTTCTGCGATCGTCTCGAAAGCGAGAGTAGCAAGGAGGAAGACGTATCCGGTGACATTCGACGCCGCTCGGCACCCCAGCAACTCAGCTACTCAGCCCCAGCTCTTCCTGCCGCGCTTCGTCCGGGTTGTAGCAGCGACGACACCGGGCTTCGTAAGCATCCTGAGCGCCGAGAACAACCAGTTCGTCGGATTGAACCACTCGCTGGGTGAACAGGCCGGGGCCACCGCACCGGTGACAGATGGCGAGCGCCTTCGTCACGTATTCCGCTCGCAGCATCAGAGACGGAATCGGCTCGAACGGGCGCCCGAGGTAGTCGAGGTCCAATCCTGCGATGATCAACTGCTTGCCTGCGGCAGCCAGATCGGTTGCCACATCAACAAGGCCATCATCGAAGAACTGCCCCTCGTCGATCCCGATCACGATCGTCCGATCCTCGACAGCGTGAAGCAGTTCGCTCGAATCGGTGACCGGGATCGCTTCGACTGAGAGATTCGAGTGGGAGACGACCTCTTCTGCCGCATACCGCGTATCGATCTGGGGTTTGAAGGTCTGCACGGGGACTCTGGCGATGCCGTATCGCGTCACCCTGCGAATGAGTTCTTCGCTCTTGCCCGAGAACATCGGCCCCGCGATGACTTCGATCCAGCCTTGTTCGGAGCGTCGGTGCATGAACGATGACTGTAGACCGAGTGCGTCGTTAGGACGCCGTGGACCGCTCGATAGGAAGTGTCGGACGCCGCAACCACGTCGAGTGGGCAAGTCCGAGAGCAACGCTCATCATCACGAATACGGTGCCACCAGACGACATGAACGGCAGAGGAAGACCGGTGACAGGCATCAGCCGAACGGTCATACCGATATTGACGAATACGTGGAAGGCGAGAAGTGCAGCGACACCGGTAGCGACCAATTGCCCGAACCGGGTCGCGGCGTTCGCTGCCGACACCAACACGCGCCAGATCAGGATCCCGAAGAGCACGAGCACGAGGAGGCTCCCGACGAACCCCAGTTGCTCACCGACGGCCGTGAAGATGAAGTCGCTCGACTGCTCGGGAACGAAACGAAGATTCGTTTGCGTCCCGTTGAACAATCCCTTGCCAAACAGCCCTCCGGTACCGATCGCGATCTGGCTCTGATACTGGTTGTACTGCGTGTTGAGAACATCGGACACCGGATCGAGAAACGCCGTCAGTCTCGTGATCTGGTACGCCTTGATCGCCCCCACCTGGAACAGGCCAACCGTCCCGATGAGTCCCGCGACCACCAACGCAGCTACCTGTCGCCAGGTTGCACCAGCCACGAAGATCATGACGCCCGCAATGAAGCCGAACGTGAGCATCGTCCCGAGATCGGGTTGCAGGAAGATGAGCACCGCCGGCAGCGCAACCAGGCCGACGGCCCGCGCCACACGATCCCACCGCATGGGTTTGGCGGCAGCCGACAACAGCGCCGCAAGAGCGAGGATGACGGCAAGTTTCGCTATCTCGGATGGCTGGAACCGGATCGGTCCGAGCTGCATCCACCGCTGCGCCCCCTTCACCGAGGAACCCAACGGACTCAACACGAGAACAAGGGTGACGATGGAGCCGAGGTAGATGGCCGAGACCCAGGGTCGAATCGTCGCCATGCTGATCAGCGAGACGACGCCAAACGCCATGAACCCGATCAGCACGAACGCCGCCTGCTGCTCGAGTTCGCGGGTCGAGCTGACCCCGAGCTCTTCAAGGCGGGGGGCCGACGCCGTGTAGATCATCACGAGTCCGAGAGCGGACAGCGCCATGTAGGAGACCAGCAGCAACCAATCGGGACGCAGCTTTCTGTCCCTCCGGAGCAGGGAGACCTGGCTGCGATCAGTCGTGATCGACATCAGTCCGTGTTCGCTCCTGCTTCGAGTGACGACACCGAACCCTCACCGTTCAAGATGTACTGGAGGACCTGGCGCGCAACCGGTGCGGCCACACGACCCCCCGATCCGCCACGTTCGACGACGACCGTCACGACGTAGTCCGGCGACAAGACCGGTGCCACGCCAACGAACCACGCCGTGTCAACTTCCTGTACGTCCTCGACGGCCTTGATGATCTCCGCCGTCCCCGTCTTGCCGCCGACCGTCGAGATGTTGGGGCCGAACCCGACGAACGCCGCCCTGGCCGTCCCGATCGGTCCGTTGACGACCTGCTGCATGTCTCTCCGAAGAGCCCGAACGGTCAGCGGGTCCATATCGATCGTCTGGAGAATCGACTTCGGGTTCTCATCGACGACGTTGCCATCCTGATCCACCATCTCAGACACGACCCGGGGCTTCCATAGCGTGCCGCCGTTGAGCATTGCGGAGAAACCGTTCGCCAACTGGAGAGGAGTGACGAGGGTTGCCCCCTGTCCCACGACGGCGTTCATCAGGTCTCCACCGACCCAAGGCCCGGTCGAGCGCACCCGACCGGTGTCTTCACGCTGCTCCTCGCGGAACCACTGTCGGTCGGGGATCAGGCCGGGCCTCTCGAAGGGAAGATCGATCCCGGTCTCGGTTCCGAACCCGAACGACCGGGCCCACTCCTGCCACAGGTCCTCGTTGTTGATGCCCGTCTCATCGGAACGCTCATTCCAGATCCGAAGTGAGATCTCCCAGAAGTAGAGGTCGCACGACGCTTGAAGCGCACCATGCAGATCGAGCGGGCCGTGTCCGTTCCTCTTCCAATCTCGGTACACCTGGGATGACCCGTCGTTGAACTCGAAGCGGAGGCTTCCGGTGCAGTTGTAGAGATCCGTATCGGACGTCAGCGGTAGCAATTCACTGTTCGATGGCGCCGGCGGGGCCGGTTCTTCTTCTTCCCCACCTTCCCCATCCGGGGGTGTGGTCCCGGTGTTCTCATCGCCGAGGATCCGGTCGCCCACCGGGCGATCAAGCGGGTAGATCGCTTCTTCCATCGCCAACACGTACGAGACAGCCTTGAACGTAGACGCAGGGGCATACTGGCCCTGGATAGCGAAGTTCGTGAAGGCGTTGATCGTGCCAAGGCTCTCCCATTCGGCCTGTGTCAGTCCGCTCACGAACGAGGTCGGATCGAACGACGGGTACGAGGCCATCGCGATGACCGAACCGTCGTTGGGATCTTGAACGACGCCAACCGTCCGCACCGGGCACCACTTGTCCGAGTGAGAAACGACGATGGAGTCCTCAGTGATTGCGATGACGCGCAGGGTCGTCGCGAACGAGTCACCTTCTTCGACCTCGAATCGCTCACCATCGATGTCCACCACGGCGATGCGTTGCGATCGGTCCTGGAGAACGGCCTCGAGCCGCATGGTCCGTTCAATGAATCCGGAGAGCAGAGTTCGAGAGGTCACACCGACTTCTACCCGCTGGACGGGTTCACACACACCTTCGCCATCGATTGGGAGCCCCGGATACAGCGATCCAAGCACTTGCCCTTCGTCAATCTCGATAGCGACATCCGCGTCGACGCTGTCCTCGTCGGTCGCGGTGTCATCTTCACCCGACGCCGCTGCGGCGGCCGCCTCGATGGCATCCCTCTTCGCCTGTAGCTGTTTCGCTTCCAATGCGAAGAACAGTCGGCTCCGGATATCCCCCTTCTCCGATTCCAGAGCTTCCCGACGTTCTGCCATCTCGAGGTCTCTGGCGAGTTCGAGTCCCGCTTCGAGAGACTCCTGCAGCTGGGCTTGGATCCCGCTGTCGATTGTGAGAATCAGGTTGTCTCCCGGTGCCGACTCCTGCTCCCCGAGCTGCTGCAGTACGGAACGGCTGGCGTCGACCTGGTACTTGATGACTCCTTCGGTGCCACGGAGCAGATCATCGTAGGATCGCTCGACTCCGGCCTTGCCAACGACATCAGTGCCCTTCACATCCGGTCGCTCGAGATCAGCTTCGGACGGCTTGCCGATGTATCCCAACACCTGTGCGGCGAGCTCGCCGCCCGGGTACTCCCGGATCGGCTGCGGGATCACCGCGACTCCCGGGAAGTCTTCGCGATGTTCGAGGAGCGTCAGCGCCTGCTGCTCGGTCAACTCCTTTGCAAGAACGATCTGCGCGCCGGAGTTGGCCTTCTCAAATCGTTCGAGAATCTCGCTTGCAGGCTGGTCAAGGAACGCTGAGAGACGCTGGGCCAGGACATCTGCGAAGTCGTCCTCCACCAGGCCCATGTCAACGACGGCCGCGAGGGACGCCTTCGTCCCAGCGAGAAGCTCGCCATTTCGATCGAAGATGTCTCCCCGAGGAGCAGGCGTCGGGACAACGCGAATCAGGTTCTGTTCTGCAACGGCCGTGTAAGTGTCGGTCTCCGTCACCTGGATCGTCCAGAGCCGGAGACCGAGAACACCCAACATCAGGGCGAGCACAATGCCAACGCCGGCGAGGCGCCACGAGCCGGTCATGTCGCCCACGACCGTTCGGGCGGCCGGACCGCGACCTTCACCAGCCAGAAGATCGGGTACGCAAGGATCACGTTGTACAACGCAGGCACGAGGAGATCGCCGAGGAATCCAGGGCGGTTGATGATCCCCTGCCCGAATAGCGTTCCGAGGATCGCATACGTGAACTGTCCGATCACTGTGAGGCCGAATACTCCGAGGAGAACGATCGGCGTCCCTGCGATCTCACGCTCGCGGATCTTCAATGTGATGAATGCGATGACGGTGAACGTGCTGGCCCACAACCCGAGCGGTGCACCGCCGAGGATGTCCTGAAGGAATCCTCCGGTGAACGCAACGAACAGGGCCTGCTCCGGATCGAGGTATCGAGCCAGAGCGATCACCGTAAGCATCCCAAGCGCCGGTGCGTAGCCGAACGGTCGGATGTGTTGGAACACAGTGGTCTGGATGATCACTGCAGCGAGGACAAGACCGAGGGCGATGATGACTTTGACGTTTGTCATTCTCGACCCGCTCCCGGTTCCGTGGACGCTGGAGCGTCGACGAGCGGGTCACGAACCTGCGGATCCGCCTCGAGCGGTGACCATCCCACGACGATCTTCACGAAGTCGAGCTGCGAGAACGCCGCGGCCGGATCAACGGTCGTTCGCAGGGCGAACCCGACGTCCGCCGACTTCGTCTCATCGGCGAACCCGACAACGATCCCCGGTGGGAACAGACTCCCATCGGTGAGCACGACCGCCCCTTCACGCACGGGTTCCGTAGCGTTGAACATGTCCAGACGGAGCAGCTCATCTCCTCGTCCGGTAGTCACGCCGGTCTGATTGGTGTCCTGCAACCGCACACCGACGGAAACAAGGGGGTCGGTGATGAGGCGTACCCTCGCGGAGGACTTCGTGACGAGATCAACACGCCCGATGAGGCCATCCTCGTCGACCACTGCCTGTCCAACGACGATCCCATGGTCGGAGCCCCGGTCGATGAGCCGGATCTGATCGAACGTCGACGCACCCGCGGAGTAGATCCGTGCCGTTACCGTCGCCAAGTCCTCCGGTGGTGCGAAGTCGTTGATCGCTTCGAGTTCCGCGACCCTCCGCTCAAGGGCAGCCGTCTCGAGGAGGCGCTGTTCGAGCCGCTGAACTTCGGCCTCGAGGCGAACGTTCTGATCACTGAGACCTGCAATGTTGGAGATTCCGTCGACGAAACCGACGACGGGTCGTATGACGAAGTCGACCCCTTGCTGAACCGGAGCCACGAGCGTCTGGGCGCCGCCGCGAAATACAGTCGTGATGCTGTCACCCGAAGAGCGGACGTCGAACGTGGCGATGAGGAATCCAACTGCCAACAGCGTTACGAACAGGGCCGTTGAACGATCAAGCCGTCGTCCGGAAGGGAACATCAGTTTCGGCCCGGGACCATGTCACCCGCGGCCGCTGGACTGGAGCACGACGTGAAGCACGTTGAACTCTTCCAGGACCGCTCCCGACCCGAGAACAACGCTCTGCAGTGGACGCTCGGCGGTGACGATCGGCATGCCCGTCTCATGGACGAGGCGCTGGTCGATACCGCGTAGCAGAGCCCCTCCACCGGCCAGGACGATGCCACGTTCCATGATGTCGGCAGCCAGTTCAGGGGGTGTCTTGTCGAGTGTGTACTTGACCGCATCCACGAACGCCTCAACCGGTTCTTCGATCGCTTCGCGGATCTCTGCGCTCGAAAGCACGATCGTCTTCGGCAGACCGGTGATGAGGTCGCGGCCGCGAACCTCGGCGGCCGGTTCGTCTGCGTACGGCCATGCGGAACCGATCGCCATCTTCACCTGCTCGGCGGTGCGTTCGCCGAGCATGAGACTGTATTCCTTCTTCACCCACTGGATGATGGCGTCGTCAAGCTCGTCGCCACCGATCCGGATGCTCTTCGACACGACGATCCCTCCAAGCGAGATGACCGCCACTTCGGTGGTTCCGCCACCGATGTCGACGATCATCGAACCAGTTGGTTCGTGCACGGGGAGACCGACACCGATCGCTGCGGCCATCGGCTCCTCGATCGTATACGCCTTCCTCGCTCCCGCGTGATAGGCGGCTTCCTCTACGGCGCGGCGCTCCACCCCGGTGATGCCGGAGGGGACACAGATGACGATCCGCGGACGCGCTGCGAATCGACCGGTATGGACCTTGTCGATGAAGTACCGGAGCATCTTCTCGGTCACGTCAAAGTCGGCGATCACACCGTCGCGCAGCGGCCTGATGGCCTGAATGTACGAGGGCGTGCGCCCGATCATTCGCTTCGCAGCCATACCGACCTCGAGGGGCGTGTTGTCACGCGTGTTGATCGCGACGACAGACGGTTCGTTGAGAACGATGCCCTGGCCGCGCACGAACACAAGCGTGTTTGCGGTGCCGAGGTCGATGGCCATGTCCCGACCTGCGAAGGACAGAAGGCTGTTCATGGGAGAATTCCCTGAGAGTGTGGTGTCAGTGTAACTATGAGAGCGACTAGCGGTCCGAGAAGTACAACCCGAGCTCTCGGTCAGCGCTCGCTGGTGAGTCCGATCCGTGGACGATATTCTCAGTGATGACCGCTCCGAAGTCTCCGCGAATGGTCCCTGGAGCAGCTTCGACAGGATTGGTTGTTCCCATCAGCGTTCTGGCGACAACAACGGCCGACTCACCCGACCATTGCATAGCGACGACCGGTCCACTCGTGATGAACGCTGCGAGTTCCCCATAGAACGGCTTCTCGACATGCTCCTCATAGTGACGCGCAGCTAGATCGTCGTCGATCGTCAGCATGCGCATCTTGTCGAGCGTCAGCCCCTTGCCCTCAAACCGGGAGATGACCTCACCGACGAGACCCCGTCGTACGCCATCCGGCTTCACCATCACGAAAGTTGATTCAGTTGCCATGGGCCGGAAGGCTACCCGTCGTCGTCGGTTTCCGCCCAGGCGTCTTCGGTGTCAACCCATGGTTCATCATCTTCGTCTTCGGCGTCGTCGTCTTCGACCACCGACTCGAAGCGCACGTGGACTCCAGACGGGTGGAAGCCGGTTCCGATGAGGGATTCCCGCGCCTCACCGGCGACGTACAACGAGCCCACGACAACTACGGAGCCTTCAGGACCGGCCGCAGCTATCGCTTCGGCCACGGCGTCTGGAACGTCCTCAACGACCGTCGCTTCGCATCCCAATACGGGGCCCGCCGATGCCGCGACGATCGGGGCGTCGATCGCCCCCGGGTCGTCGGGCGCGGTCGACCACAGATGGCCGGCGAGACCGGTGAGCGGTTCGAGGATCTCGCCGGGCGATCGCTCTCCGCGCATGCCGGCGACGACGTTCCAGTCGGCCTTCGGAAACTCGTCCCTGAGCGCAGAGGCCAGACCCTCGACGCCCTGCACGTTGTGTGCTCCGTCGACAATGACGAGGGGTCGATGATGAACGACTTCGATGCGCCCGGGGTGCGTGGTCGCCGCCAGCGCATCTCGAAGTGCGTCGATGTCGAGTGCGCGTTCCAAGAACGTCTCGGCCGTCGCTATGGCGGTTGCAAGGTTGTCGATCTGGTGACGTCCGTGGATCGGGAGATAGAGCTCCGTGTAGTCCGTGTAGATGCCGACGACATCGACCATCCATCCTCCGACTGCCCTGGTCTCGTCTGCAACGGAGAATGCGTCTCCCCATCGGTACCACTTGGCACCCGTCTCGTCGACACGGGCGGTGATGGCGCCCTCCCCTGCCGGTGGGATCGGGCCGGTGACCGCGACCCCGCCCTCTCCAATGATCGCCGCCTTCTCGGCTGCGATTTCAGCCACGGTCTCGCCGAGGTACTCAACGTGGTCGAGTGCGATGCCGGTAACCACAGCAACTGCGGCGTCGACGACGTTCGTTGCATCCCAGCGGCCCCCCATCCCCACTTCGATGATCGCGACGTCGAGAGCGACCTCTGCGAACAGTGAGAAAGCGAGTGCCGCCGTGATTTCGAAGTACGTGATGCCGGTCTCGGCCCGTCGTTCGTATTCCTCGACGAACCACGCGATGTCTGCAACGGCCTGGGTGAACGCATCGGACGTAATCGGCGCGCCGTCGATCGAGAACCGCTCCTCGAGTCGGTGCAGGTGCGGCGAGGTGAAGGTACCGGTTCTGATCCCGTGTGCACCGAGGATGTCGGCGACGAGGCGGGTAACCGTCGTCTTGCCGTTCGTTCCTGCGACATGGATGATCGGATAGTCCAACTGTGGGTTGCCCATGAATTCGAGGACACCGGTGATGCGCTCGAGGCCCGGCTTCACTCCCTGGCCGATCCGCTCGTCGAGGAACGCTTCAGCATCGGCCCGGTCGATGATCGTTGGGATGGAATCAGCCACGCTCTACCCCAGCTCAGCGAGCTGTGCCTTGAGTTTCGCGATGCGCTCGTCGGCCGAAGCAACCTTTGCTTCCTCACCGGCGACGACCTCCGCGGGGGCACGATCACGGAAGTTCGGATTGGCGAGTTTGGCTCTCGACCGCTCGAGATCGGACTCACCGTCGGCGATCGACTTCGTCAAACGCTCTCGCTCGGCGCCCACGTCGACAAGTCCTTCGAGCGGAATGAACGCTTCAACCGTCCCTGCGATCACCCGGCTCACAGCACCGTCGATCGATGCCTCACCATCGGTGATGGTGCACCCTGCGAGAGCTTCGAGATGCTCGGACCACCACGCCTCGATCGCGTTGTCGGGATCGTTGACCGTGATATCGATCGGTATCTTCGGGCTGATCTGGTGCTCCGAACGGAATCGCCGGAGCCTCACGATGAGATCTTGCAGCGTCGCCATCCCCTCGGGTCCGCTGACGCGTGGGGGGCTCGGCCAGGAGGCGGTGATCAGGAGACTCCCGTCGCCCAACTCGCTCCAGAGTTCCTCGGTGAGGTACGGGATGGCCGGATGGAAGAGCTTCAGGAGGTCGCGCAGCACCACACCGAGTGTGGCCCGTGTAACGGGTGCACGGGCGTCATCGCGCAACGCCCCCTTCGCCATCTCGAGGTACCAGTCGAACACCTCTGCCCATGCAAAGTTGTAGAGAAGTCCGTAGGCGTCGGAGAACCGGTACTCATCGAAGAGCCGATCGAACTCGATCGTGACTTCGGCGAGGCGTTCGAGGATCCATGCGTCCTCCGGACCGGGATCGTCGGGATAGCCGCCGTCGACCGGGACGTCGGTGATCTCCATGTGCTCGACTGCGAACCGCAGGGCGTTCCAGAGTTTGTTCCCGAATCTGCGGGCCGCATCCGTCCAGACTTCGTCGTACGGGACGTCGTGTCCCGGCGCTGCTGCCTGGATGAGCGAGAGACGCAACGGGTCGGCGCCGTACCGTTCGACGAGTTCGAGGGGATCGAGTGCGTTGCCGGACGACTTTGACATCTTGCGACCGTCGGGAGTGCGGATGAGCCCATGGATCGAGATGTCGGCGAACGGCTCAGCTCCCGTGGAGTAGAGGCCCATCATCATCATGCGCGCAACCCAGAAGTAGATGATGTCGAATCCCGTGACGAGCACTGTCGTCGGGTAGTACTTTGCCAGATCGTCGGTCTGCTCCGGCCAGCCCATGGTCGAGAACGGCCAGAGTTGGGAAGAGAACCAGGTGTCGAGCACATCTTCGTCCTGTGTGAGGTTCGTTCCCTCACATGCGGGGCAGGCGACCGGTTCGTCTTCCGTGACGATCACCTCGTTGCAGTCATCGCAGTACCAGGCCGGGATCGCATGCCCCCACCACAGCTGTCGGCTGATGCACCAATCGCGCAGGTTCTCCATCCAGTGGAAGTAGTTGTTCTCCCATCGTTTGGGGATGAACCGGGTACGTCCCTCTTTGACCGACTCAATGGCGGGGATCGTCAAGGGCTTGACCTTGACGAACCACTGAAGCGACAGCATCGGCTCCACGACAGTTCCACAACGTGAGCAGTGACCGACCGAGTGGTGGTGCTCGTCGATGCGGTCCAGGAAGCCACGCTTCTTGAGTTCGTACCGCACCGCCTCTCGGGCTTCGAATCGGTCTTGACCGGCGAATGGACCGCCGTGGTTTGTGATTCGTGCCTCGGTGTCGATGACCTGAATCTCTTCAAGGCCGTGCCGCTGCCCGATCTCGAAGTCGAGGGGGTCGTGGGCGGGGGTGACCTTCACGGCACCAGTTCCGAACTCGAGTTCGACGCCCTCGTCTGCCACCACAGGGATCTCACGGTCAAGCAGTGGCAGCCGAATCATGCGGCCCACGGCATCGCGATAGCGGTCGTCATCGGGATGCACGGCGACTGCGGTGTCGCCGAGCATGGTCTCCGGTCGTGTCGTGGCGACGGTGATGAATCCGTCACCTTCCACGAACGGGTACTTGATGTGGGTCAATTCGCCCACTTCGTCTTCGTGCTCGACCTCGATCTCCGAGATGGCCGTGTGGCAGCGGGGGCACCAGTTGATGATCCGGTTGCCCCTGTAGATCAATCCCTCGTCGTACAGATTGACGAAGACTTTCCGGACCGCCGTAGACAGTCCGTCGTCGAGCGTGAATCGTTCCCTCGTCCAGTCGGTTGAGAATCCCATCGTGCGCATCTGCTCGGTGATGCGGTTCCCGGATTTCGCCTTCCATGCCCAGACCTGTTCAATGAAACGTTCTCTGCCGAGGTCGTGGCGACTCATGCCCTCTTTGGCGAGTTCACGTTCGACGACGTTCTGCGTCGCGATGCCGGCGTGGTCGGTCCCTGGGACCCAGAGGGCGGCATAGCCCTGCATTCGTTTCCGGCGAATCAGGACATCCTGGATGGAGAGGTCGAGGGCATGACCCATGTGCAGAACGCCGGTGACGTTGGGAGGCGGGATGACAATCGAGTACGGCTCACCGTCAGGGTTGGTTTCAGGGCGGAAGGCGCCAGCGTCTTCCCAGACGCTGTACCAGCGCGACTCGACGGCGCTTGGATCATACGTTGCCTTCATCATGCCCCTCGATCATCGGTTCGGACGGCGAATGATTCATGATACAGGGGCGACGGCCCACCAACGGAAGAAGCCGGGGATTCTGTGATCCCCGGCCTCTCTCCACCATTTCCCCTGCTCGCCCGAGCCGAAACTTTGGTTCCTACCGCCCGCCACGCACGATACGACCACTCTTGGTATTCGTCGAGACACAAACGCTGGCGGTTCGAGTGACTAGTCACTCACGCGGTGGGTCCGATCCTGGCTCCTCTCTCATCGTTTGTACCTAGGACAAGGACTGTCATGGTTGTAGGCACAAACGATTGAGGCACCGGCCGCTGTCGCTACCGTGGGCTGGCAACCGGAACGGAGGACACTGATGACCGTACGCATCGACGCAGACTTGCTGATCCCGGGACGAGGACATCCCGTAGACAACGCGACGGTGATCATGGAAGGGCGGACGATCGCTTACGCCGGTCCATCGACGGATGCTCCTCCGACTCCTGACGTGGTGCCAGCCGAAGTGCCCGTCGCCATGCCGGGCCTCTGGGATTCCCACATCCATTTCATCGGACTCACGACGATGGACATGCACGACACGCTGCACACCACGATTGCCGAGATGGCCGTCCGAGCAGCGGCCGACGCTGCAGACACGCTGGATGGTGGCGTCACCAGCGTGCGAGAGGTCGGCGGCTTCGGTCTCGACTTCGCAGCTGCCATCAACGACGGAAGCGTCAGGGGACCCAACATCTACGGTGCCGGGCGGATCCTGTCGACGACGGCAGGGCATGCAGATGGCCACTCGTTCGACCTCGACTTCATCGAGAGCTCGGAACGATGGCTGGGTGAGATCTGTGATGGTGTCCCTTCATGCCTCAAAGCGGTCCGCAAGCAGCTCCGTAAGAACGCCAAGGTCATCAAGATCTGCGCCTCGGGTGGTGTCATGTCCGAGATCGATCACCCGATCCACCAGCAGTTCTCGGAAGAAGAGCTCCGGGCGATCGTAGAAGAAGCGGGGAGGGCCGAGCGCTACGTCGCCGCCCACACCCACGGGCTCCCGGGAATCAGAGCCGCGGTCGAAGCCGGTTGTCAGACCATCGAACACGGCTCCTACCTCGACGAGGAGACAGCAGAACTCATGGCCGAGCGCGGCACGATCTACGTGCCGACCCGGTTCATCGTAGATCAACTCCTTCAAATGGAGGCGTCACTCCCCCGCTACGCGTACGAGAAGGGAGTGATGGTCGCCGATCACCACTCCCAGGCGATGAAGATTGCGATCGCCAACGGGGTCACGATCGCCATGGGCACGGACATCTTCACGCCGGGGTCGTATGGGAAGAACGGCGCGGAAATTCGCTTCCTCCAGGATGCCGGAATGACGCCCCTCGAAGCGATCGAGGCATCCACGGCGAACGGTCCGCTCACACTCGGACCCCAGGCCCCGAGATCCGGCCAGTTGAGAGAGGGCTACGACGCCGACGTCATCGCCCTCGACTTCAATCCCCTCGATGACAACGGTCCGTGGGGAGATCCAGACCGTGTGACGCACGTCTGGAAATCGGGGAGAAGAGAGAAGTAGATCAGTAGCAAGCAGAGCAGGTCGGATCTACTGATTCACTCGTCACCAAACATCAGCTGCGAGTCGACCGAGCGCAACGGCTTTCTCTTCTGACGGACTCTGCGCTTCGGTACCCCATCAGCAAAGAGGGGTTCTTGAACGAAGGCTGCGAGCCGTTCTGCGATCGACCACCAGTCGTAGCCATCTCCGATTCCGGATGCCGGGATGTCGATGAGGCGTCCTTCCTCGATGAAGTCTCCGAGGTGGTCGTCGAGGATCTGTTCGATCTCCACCCGAAACTCATCCGATGTGGATCTCACGCCATCTGATGACAGATCGACATCGGGGTGGAGACGAATGACGAGGTCGTAGGTCTTTGACCACTCCGCCACCATGGGTGCGACGGCGAATCGATCCTCACCGCCGCATGCCCGCAGGTAGTAGGCGTAGTTGTCCATCACACCTCGATCGAGAACGAGGATCTCGGCTTTCGGCGCAAGGGTGAGCTCTTGGCGAATCTGGGAAACGAGTACCCAGAGTTGCGCCTCTCCTGTGGCTCCCTCGTTGATGCCGAGAGG
>Ga0209633_10002876_pt1 | contig 16268 bp, 13 predicted proteins | sample Cruoilmetagenom1_FD_187290 | JGI IMG/M metagenome (GOLD analysis project Ga0209633, IMG submission 187290) | Oil polluted marine microbial communities from Coal Oil Point, Santa Barbara, California, USA - Sample 1 (SPAdes) (version 2) | ecosystem: Environmental > Aquatic > Marine > Oil seeps ... | reverse complement strand
CATGGGGTTGATTGCCATGACGATTGGACTTGGGATATGCTATATTGCCCAAAAAACTTCAATCTTTAATTAGTGCCCTGCTCTATAAATGATGTAATAGAAACAAGGGGATATACCATGTCTAATAGCTTCGGAAAACCTTCTGCGATTCCATCATGTTTTATCAAAAATGTAGAGCGTTCCCTCAACCCAGTTTGATTTCTCCTTTCTGAGATTAGTTGTAACCATTTTAACAACTCTCCAGTTGTATCGAGTCGCTGTTTGCAATACATAATCCCGTGAATGGGCAAATCTTCCAGTGGAGCAGATATGGAAATGAGGCTGCTCGCTGTTCTCGGTTGAACAACAAAAGAGGGTTTGTTGTCGTGTAGCACCGGCAAGTGCTGCGAAAACCGGCTCTAACCCTGCCATATAGGTTAAAACATCTGCAGCCACTGCAAGATCATATTCGCTTCTTCTTTTATTTAAATAATCTGTTATTTCCGCAACTTGAAGAATATCATAAATACCTTTCTCTTCTGCTTTTTCAATCATCTTTTCCGATAGATCTATACCTGTTAAATGTTTACATAGTTCGCCAAATTTACGGCCAGCCAGGCCGGTTCCGCAACCGAGGTCAATGCATCTGGAAAATGATTTGACTGGATAGCCAAGGGAGTCAAAGAGTGATCTGAGTTTTTCAGGTACTGCGTATTTCAAATCATCCAGCAGGACTTTATCAAATGTTTCTGAATAATTGTTAAATATATCCTTAATATATTCTGAAGGGGTGGCATTGATATGGCCTCCTGTAAGAGCAACTATCATATGAATTGCCTGAGAGTTGTCCGGATCAAGGTGAAGGACACGATTATAATAAGTGAGGGCATTTTCTGTATCATCGAGAATATGAAACAGATAGGCAAGATTCCTGGTAGCAGGTAAATGACTGGGGTTATTGCTTAGAACCTGCTGATATGATTCCACGGCCTGCGTATATTCCTTCAACTCTCTATAGCAATTACCCAGGTTATATAAAGTTTCTGGATCATCTGGGGAAAATTGGATCAACTGCCTAAAACTTGCCGCAGCATCACGAATTTGGCCAAGTTGTTTCTGGCAGAGCGCATAATTAAACAGAAGATCAGGATCCTGAGGGGCAAGATCGCGTGCTGTAGAATAATGGGACAGCGCCTTTTGGAAGTCTTCTTTTTGATAATAGAGCAGACCGATATTGTAATGCAGCAATCCGGCCTCAGGGACATGCTTTAACAGGCTGGTATAGATTTTTTCAGCTGCAGAAAACTCTGCACGGGAGTGCAGTTCACAGGCTTCTGCAAAACGATTTTCAATGGTTTTTCGGGAATGAGTCGACATGACTGACAGTCTCCTGAAAATTATTAATGTTAATGGCGTCGTAAAAAACCAAATATTTCGCCATTCCGTCATTCCGCGTAGGCGGGAATGACGGAGCAGGGATCTTTTTACGACGCCATCAATGTTAAAGAGATAGAAAAACAGTTTGACCTTGATGACCATGGAGTTGTAGAGTGGATAATTTGGGCAATATACTTGTTTGATATGCAAAAAAACAGACAATTTTATGAAATCTGCTCTTCAGGGTAAGGTATGGAAAAAAAAGGAAAAAGAGAGCTCATAGGCAATGAAGGGATGGTTATTCTTGATATGGTCAGAAGATTGAACAGACGGGGAGCTACTGATCATCTGGGAAAACTCATTGGGAAAACGCATCCAGCTGATATGGCGTGGCTTTTCCGGCACCTCACAGAAAATGAGCGGACAGCAGTTTTCGATATCATAAGTAAGAGCGAATTGGTCGGTGAATTTTTAAGTGAATTAGACGACTCGCTGGTTATTGAACTGGTCAAAGAACTCAGTCCGCAGTATATGGCTGAAATACTCTCGAATATGCCGTCGGATGATGCTGTTGATCTTTTGGAGATCTTCCCTGAAGATCTGGCCGATGATATCCGTGAGCATATGGCCAAGAAGGACAGGGAAGAAGTCGACGAGCTGCTGCAATATCACCCTGAATCGGCCGGTGGCCTCATGTCCCCTGATTTTATGTTTCTTGATGAAGAGCTGACTACAGGTGATGCAATTAAGTTTGTGCAAAAACGCAGCGAAGAGAAGGAGATGGTTTTTTATCTTTATATCACCCATGGCAAACGTAGGCTTTCCGGAGTGATTTCACTTCGTGAACTGCTGATGCATCCGGAAGAACGGCAACTAAAAAAGATAATGAACTCCAATGTTATTTCTGTAACCACGGATACCGATCAGGGGGAAGTTGCACATGTGGTTTCCCAATATAATATACTTGCAGTCCCCGTAGTTGATTCTAATTATAACCTGGTCGGAATAGTTACAGTAGACGATATCATCGATGTTATCAGGGAAGAAGCCACCGAAGAATTCCTGCAAATGGCTGGTGCCGGTAAAGATCGGGAGATACTCCTGAAATCCACTAAAGAGAGCGCCTTAATTCGTGCACCCTGGCTTTTTGCCTCCTGGGTTGGCGGGGTTATGGCGATGATAATTATTGGAGCGTTTGAGCACGAACTCACTCAAGTTATTGCTCTGGCATCCTTTATCCCGGTCGTAATTGGTATGGGAGGCAATATAGCAACCCAGAGTTCAACGATTATTGTCAGGGGGCTTGCCACCGGTCGGGTGAACATGAATGAGTCCTACAGGGTGGTTTTTAAGGAAATGCGGGTTGGCCTTATTTTGGGGCTTATTTATGGATTGTTTCTTGGGGGCATAGCATTTCTTGGTTTTTCAGAACCGGCCCTGCTTGGCGTAGTAGTAGGAATATCGATCTTTTTCTGTATGGTCATGTCAGCGACACTGGGAACAGTTATTCCACTCATATTCAAACGGTTTGATGTGGATGCAGCCATAGCCACAGGCCCTTTTGTCACAACCTCAATCGATATTCTTGGTGTTTTGATGTATTTCTGGGTGGCGAAATTATTCCTCAAGCTGTAAGCCACAGACTCAATCTATGTTGATGGCATCGTAATGATAGAAAAATTGTGCGCCTCGCATATGAAGATTTTTACCAACTTGTCAATTTAAAATCATCAGAATTGTGGAGCGAGAAATGAAAACCACACCCCTGGCCATTCTGATTTTTATTGGTCTTGGACTCTGGCTGCTCCTCAATCCGCTGGAAAATTATTTTCATCGGGTGGATGCAGAACCACGTACAGTTACAGCAAGGGGAGATCTCGCCAAGGACGAACTTAATACTATTGAGGTTTTTCGAGAAAACTCACCTTCTGTTGTTTACATAACGTCCATTGCCCTGCGACGGGGGATTTTTTCCCTCAATGCAGTTGAAATTCCACAAGGTACTGGTTCCGGGTTTGTCTGGGATGCAAGAGGCCGTATTGTAACAAACTATCATGTAATCAGTGATGCCAGCCGAATTCAGGTGACAATGGCAGATGGCTCAACGTGGAGAGCCGCTCTTATTGGTGCAGCCCCCGATAAAGATCTCGCCGTTCTGCAAATAGATGCCCCTGCCAACATATTGAAACCCATTGAAATCGGTAATTCAGATGACCTGCTTGTGGGACAGAAAGTCTTTGCCATAGGCAACCCGTTTGGCCTTGACCAGACCATCACTTCCGGTATTATTTCAGCACTTGGACGGGAAATCAAAGCAATAACAGGTAGATTGATTCATGGGATGATTCAGACAGATGCTGCAATCAACCCGGGTAATTCAGGAGGACCGCTGCTGGACAGTGCCGGCAGACTCATTGGTGTTAATACTGCTATTTATAGTCCATCAGGTGCCTATGCCGGTATTGGTTTTGCAGTCCCTGTTGATATTGTCAACAGGACTGTTCCACAGATCATCCAACATGGCCGAGTGATAAAACCGGGGATTGGTGCAACACTTGCCGACGAAAGATTAGCAAGGCGGCTTGGAATTGACGGTGTCCTGATTCTTACAATTGAGCGGAACAGCGCTGCAGAGATTGCAGGGTTAAGGCCGACAACCCAGCATAGAGGTGAAATAGTTCTGGGAGATATCATTATTGAGGTGGCAGGAGTCAAAGTGAACTCATATGATGACTTGAGATCAGAATTAGAACGATTCGATATCGGTGCGGAGGTTATACTCACAGTACTGAGGGGCGGAGAAAGCCAGAATATTCAAATTGGATTAACCGCAATCAACTGACACTCATGAAATGAATTTCACAACGATGACACCGCTTCGCTGTTATGAAAGTAATGTAACCGGGAGGATATTATCCACTCCCATTTCCTTCCTGGTGCTCCTCCATATTTTGTATCAATTCCAGGTTTTGCGATCTGGCAAGTTCACGCATATCCTGTGTTGTGTCCGACTCATCAACTATTTCTCGGCCGACAATTTCCTCGATAACATCTTCCATGGAAAGGATGCCTGTCACTGTGCCATATTCATCTACGACAACAAACAGATGTTGCCTTCTTTCGAAAAAATCCATCAGAATTTTGTTCAGGGGGGCAGTTTCCGGGACAAAATGAACAGGATGACTGTATCTGTTTAATTTAAAGCTGTTTTTCCCTTCTGCTGCTGCCTGGAGGATATCCTTACGCATAATTATACCGGTTACATTATCGGGTTCTTCCCGGTAGAGAGGTATCCGGCTATGGCTTGAGAGTTCTGTTACCATTGCCATGGCTTTTTCAACTGTGATTTGTTCATCCAAAGAGAATGTTACAGTTCTGGGAGTCATGATCTGTCGGACTATTTTGTTTTTTAATTCAATAATGTTGTTGATTACTTTTTCTTCACCTTCCTCAATATCCCCCGATTCAAGAGATAGTGCTGCTATTGTCTGTATTTCTTCTGCGCTGACCGAATCCTCTTTTCTTTCGGGCAGAAGATGGGTAATAGACATGCAGAGCCAGACGATCGGCTTTAGGATAATTACCATCCAGCGCAGTGGATATGTGATCAGAGGTGCAAGTTTGTATGCATATGTGACCCCAACCGTTTTTGGAAGAATTTCGGAAAAAATTAAAATAGCAAGAGTGAAGGTGGCAGAAAACAATATCAGGTTCTGGTCACCATACAGTTTAGCCACCATAGCCCCGGCAACAGACGCTCCAATTGTATTGGCAATGGTGTTAAGAGTAAGTATGGCTGTAATCGGTTCCTCTATATCAGCCCTCAACATTTGCAGCTGATCTGCGACGTTATGATGTGTTTTCTTCAGCATTTCAACCTGGCTTGCGCTGATGGAATAGAGTACCGCTTCACAAACAGAGCAAAGGGCTGAAACTGTTATGGCAAGGGTTACAGAAATGAATAGTGTTTGTAGCACTTCATTGTCTCCGGGATTATTTAGCACCACTGCAGACTGAATGAGTCTACCGGATCCGCCTGCGCGGTGATGGCAATTCAAAAGAATCTTTACTAAAATGTCAGGTCTGGATTATAAACTTTTTAACCGATAATAAATAGTGATTAAAAAATCAATCAAGGACGAAAAAGAAAAAATGAAATCAACAAAAGTGATAGTTTCCAAAAGTAGAGTGGAAAATTATTCTGGTGATCTGCTTGTATGTTTGACAACAATAGATGAGGACGGAGCCGTTCAAGGAGTTGATTTTATACAACCGACGTTAAAAGCTTTCAAAATGAAAGAGGAATTTTCCGGGGAAAAAGGTGAATTTGTTCTGCTCTATCCTCCTTTTGCAAATAAAACTGTAAAGCTGAAATGTAAAAGACTCCTGCTGCTTGGGCTGGGAGAAATTCATGGTAAGGGTGATGATCAACTCCGGGAACTATTGAGAAGCAGTGGCGGTCTGATTGCTCAACAGTGTAAAAAAAATCATGCTGAAGAAGTCTGTATTGCATTGCACAAGATTGACACCATTAAACAACCCTTTACAGCAGAATATCTTACGGAAGGTGTGCTTCTTGGTGATTATAACTTCTCAAAATATAAAAACCATGCTGAGGACAAAAAAACGTATTCCGGCCTTAAAAAACTGTTGTTTTCCTCTCCAATTCACCTCTCCTCCATCAGAAAAAGTGTAAAGCGGGCGACAAATTGTGCTGACTCGGCCTCTGTTGCCAGAGATATGGCAAATGAACCCGGTAACGGTTGGACACCAAGCCATTTTGCAATGTACGCAAAGAAAATTGCTAAAGCCAAAAAAATAAAATGTAAGGTTTTTAATAAGGCGGATATTATCCGACTTGGGTTAGGAGGGCTGATTGCGGTAAACAAGGGATCCAGTGAACCTCCCAAATTTATAATTTTGGAATACAAGCCTGATAAAAAAGCGGATACCATATTACTTGTTGGAAAGGGACTTACTTTTGACTCCGGCGGCATAAGTCTCAAGCCCCCGGCAGGCATGATGGACATGAAGTATGATATGTGTGGTGGTGGTGCAGTTCTGGCTGCCATGGAAGCAATCGCAGATGAAAGACCGGAAGCCGGCGTGGTTGCTATTATCCCTTCCACTGACAATATGGCTGGATCGAATGCACTTAAGCCCGGTGATATAATCACTCATTACGGTGGAATGACTTCTGAGATTGAAAATACAGATGCCGAAGGTCGGCTGATCCTTGCAGACGCATTGGCGTATGGGATTGAACGCTACAAACCAACCTGTGTGATTGATCTGGCAACTTTGACCGGCGCTGTGATTATCGCGCTTGGGCATCACAATACCGGTATTTTAGGTAATAACGATCATCTGATAAACAAGCTCACAGAAGCTGGGTCTGCATGCGGAGAGCCACTATGGCGATTGCCTCTTGGAAAAGAATATGAAAAACAGATAAAGTCCGAGGTGGCCGATATAAAAAATACAGGCGGCAAAGCCGCAGGCACAATTACTGCGGCGGCTTATTTGCAGAAATTTGTTGGTGATGTCCCCTGGGCACATCTCGATATTGCAGGGACGGCCTGGGATTTTACGGAAAAAACCTATATTCCTAAAGGCCCGTCAGGTACAGGAACTAGAACTTTAATTGAATTTGTCAGGCGCTGGAGAAATGGACAGATGAATGGATAGACAATTCCTGAACCTTGATGGCGTCGTAAAAAATCTTCATCTTGTTCGTTGTTACAATTTTTCAATCATTACGACGTACCGTATGTACGCCGAAATAATAGAAAAATTGTACGCCTCCAATATGAAGCTTTTTACTTATCCATCGAAACTGAGGTTTTTACGAGTTTATCAACCTTGATGGCGTTGTAAAAAGTCCAATCTCCTTCGTTGTAGGTTTTTCTCAGAACCTCAACATACCACATGTATTGTCGAGGGCCTGAGAAAAACACTACGCCTTGTATATCGAACTTTTTAACTTAGCCATCCGAAACTTAGAATTACCTTTTTACGAGTTCATCAACCTTGATGAACTCTTAAAAAGGTCACTCGATGTCTACGCTTATCGGAAGTTCAAGATGGGTAAATCACTAAGAGGGGAGGGTTACCAGTCTGGTTCTGCCATCAAAGGAAACCGTATCGCCCTCTTTGAGCTGCCTTCCACGACGTGTCTCGACAGTTTTGTTTACCAGAACTTCGCCCTCCTTGATTCTGATTTTGGCTTCAACCCCATCCTGGACAAGGTCTGCAAGTTTGAGGAATTGCCCCAGTCGTATTGGTAATTTCTTAACCGTAATATGCTTTATATGCTCTTGCATGTTAAAAATATAACTGAAAATAGTGGAAAAAGGTCAGGTTTTCTTTTACGGTAACAAAGTATTTCAGGTTGATTCTGATATGAGTTGCAAGTTCTAGTGGCAACCATTTTTTAAATATAGTATTTGATACATCTAACCCGAATAAATCGGAATTACAGAATGCTTGGATAATTGCCATGAAAGTATACTCAACCATTCAATTTTAAACGACCTTTCTCGACTTCTTGTTTTTTCTGATAGAAGTTCAGGAGTAAGGTACTAAATTACAGGTTAATAAAATTCAAAAAGGAGCGTGGGCTATGCGACTAAATTCAGTATTCAGTTTTCCAGGCAGGTTTTTTTCTTTGCTGTTGATTATAGGGTTCTTGAGCAGTTGTGCACAACAAACTCAAACTACTCCCCCTGCTGATATGACGGTAAATGATAATGATCTTGCCCAGCTAACCACTACGGTTGAAAGCTACGGTGATATTGAATTGCCTATTGAGATGACTCTTATACCTAAGAAAAGTATGGCGATGCGTACAGATTCTTTTCAAGGTGGGGTACATGTGTTTAGCGGCAAAGTTCAAATGGCTTCACTTAGGGATTATATTGTTGCTTCCATGCGAAATCATAAATGGAAGATGGTCGGGGAAGCTTCTTATGACTCAACAATGCTCGCTTTTACCAAACCAAATAAAACCTGCATGGTTGTTCTAACTAAAAGTTCAGAATTGACAGGAAAAACTGAAGCAAGTCTCTATGTAACTGAAGATGTGGCTGCAATAAATCGGCTGAACCCTTTCGGGGAACCCATCAAACAATAGTATCACACTCCTTTGACAATCACCTCCGCAACGAGGTGATTGTTTATATGAAAGTCACGTATCACGTGGAAGAAGAGGGGATGTTTCCATAACAATCGAAATTCGTTATCCGGCTTAGCGGGTGTAACTCAGTTGAGCTTCAAAAAATGTGGTAAGGTGGATAAATTCTGAAACGCTGAGGCATTCAGCCCGAATTGAGGGACTGATGTTTGCTGCTTCTATGGCCTGTTCGGTATATTTTTTATTGAGAGCCTTATCGTTTGCTGCAATTTTCATGAAGAATCCGCCACTACTGAGAGTATTGAGGATTGTTTTTCTCCGCTGGCTGAAAGCAATCCTGACCACTCGAGTGAAAAGACGTTTGTCAAATTCTACAATATCACCGGCTCTTCTCGAAGTTTTTGTGAAATCAAGACCAACAACGACAGAATCTATTTTTGGTTTAGGGTGAAACTCCGTCGGCTTCAATGTCATCAGTTTTTCCACACTGGCACAAGCACCAAGTAGAACCGTAGGAATTCCGTAGTTTTTTGTGTCACTCTTCGCCATCAACCTGTCTGCCACCTCTTTTTGCAGCATTATTGTGGCTTTGGCGATCAAATGGGCACTCTCTATTAGTTTAAAAATAAATGGATTGGAAATTGAGTATGGCAGATTTGCCATAATGATAAGATCAGCACCACACCTATTGTGCAGCTCTTCCAAATTTGCGGTAAGAATATCCTGGTGGAGAAGCGTGACATTGTCAGGTAGATCTCCATGTTCTTCAAGGAATCGGATTATCCCATTATCTATTTCAAAACCAAACACCCGTTGTGCCGATCTCGCAAGAGGATGAGTCAATGCACCAAGTCCGACGCCGACCTCTAAAACTGTGTCTCCGTCTGTAATATTTCCAGCTCTGACTATTGTTTCAGCCGTCTGTTTATTGACAAGGAAGTTTTGGCCGAATCTCTTCTTAGGTGCTAGGCTATACTCTTTAAGAATTGTTCTGGTTTGTCCGTATTCACTCATACTGTTCAACCGATAAACAGATTGGAAAAATTCAAATTATCCATTTTCACGTTTTGAGTTTAATTGTTTGAAAAAATAGAGCGCACCATAGTAACTGATGAAGGCAAAAGGCAGGGCGATAAAAAAACCACCAGCTATCATCACCACAATAGTTTCATATCCTAGATTTCCAATAATCTTCATTGAGTGCACTATATTTTCCGACTGCACCAGTTGATTGAGAACAGTACGAATTCCATCCCAGCTGATTTCGTATGGAGTGATGATATTGCCAAATTTTAAAGAAAAATAGTAGATAGGAAAATAAGTTAACGGGTTACAGATAAGAAAGCTGCTGACAACTCCGGCAATGGTTGATGTTCTGGTTATCAAAGTAAGGCCAATAATCAGAATTGTATGTATAGGCATGGTAGGAGTGAGGCCTATCAAGACGCCTATTGCAGTCCCGCCTGCGAGGATTTCAGGATCACCCCGAAGACGTTTTAATCTAAGATAATAATATCGGTTGAGTCTTTTATAGTTCAAATCAACATTCCGGGAAAGGAGCTTGTCTGAGAATAAGCATTTTCTTTCAAATCGAGGTTTTTCAGAAAAATAAGCACAGTCATATACATGATATTACGAGCATTATTTTTATGAAAATAACAAAGAGTTGGGGCAGATAGCGCAGACTTCGAAATGCATTCCCGGACTGGCTCCTAGGCTTCTAACCCAATTGTGAACGCGAATATACATCATCATGTAAGGATGTCTTTCCCGATTTACCGAATTTATAATATCCTGCAAGCGCAATCATTGCACCATTATCAGTACAATATTCAGGCCTGGGAACAAAGAAAGCAATCTCTTTTTCCCTGCATCTCTGTTCCAGTTCCTCACGAAGTCTCTGGTTGGAGGAGACACCTCCTCCAAGGACAATTGTATTAACACCGTGTTTTTCTGCAGCCAGGATTGTTTTTCCAATCAATACGTCTACTACAGCCTCCTGGAAAGAGGCACAGATATCCTGGAGTTGAAGATCCCGTTCTTGTCGGTTTTGCTGGTTATAATGATTCATAACCGAAGTTTTCAAACCGCTGAAACTGAAATCAAGAGATTCTGCTTCCAGCCATGCTCTTGGGAACTTGACAGCCTCAGGATTGCCGGTAAGTGCCTCCCTGGATACATGGGGACCACCAGGGTAGGGGAGATGGAGAAGTTTTGCAACCTTATCAAATGCCTCCCCCGCCGCATCATCTCTGGTTCGGCCGAGAAGAGAAAATGTGGTGAAGTTTTCTGCAAGATATATTGACGATGTTCCACCCGAAACAACCAATGCGATGAACGGGAATGATGGTTTATGATCTTCCAGAAAAATTGAAAGAATATGGCCTGCCATATGGTCAACACCAACCAGTGGAATATTGCTGACCTGAGATATAGCTTTGGCAAAAGAAAATCCCACCAGAAGAGAACCCATTAAGCCGGGACCCTGTGTTACTGAAATTAAATCTATGTCCACCAGGCAAAGTTTTGCCCGGACCAGGGATTCTTTAATAACAGGGTAGATTGATTGCAAATGTGATCTTGACGCGAGTTCAGGAACCACACCGCCAAATTTTGTATGAATTGTATCCTGGCTGCTGAGTACATTAGAAAGTATCCTGTCGTTATCAAGAATTGCCGCCGCCGTGTCATCGCAGGAGGTTTCTATCCCTAAAATCAGCATAGTGGAAATAAATCTTTCATATTTTTTATTACGGTCTTATTTTAATTGTATTAGTACCAGCTAATGTGTAGATATGAAGTCTTTGCAAGTCAATGATTGACTAAATTTCATTTATTTTACAAACAAATATCGTGACTGAGAAAAATACCAGCCCCCACCATTTACACCCTCTTGTTGATCAATTTTCACGTACCATATCATACCTGCGTCTCTCTATAACCGATCGATGCAATCTTCGCTGTATGTATTGTATGCCAAAGGGAGCAGAGGATAAAGCGAAACATACCAAGACCGGAGAGATACTTCAGCACACTGACCTGCTCAGTTACGAAGAGATGTTAAAAGTAGTACGTGTTGCGGCAGAAATGGGGATGAATAAACTTCGCCTTACCGGTGGTGAACCACTTGTAAGAAGAGGCATACTTGGTTTTATTCATAAGCTATCTACCTTGAAAAATCTGCAGGAAGTAAGGCTGACTACCAATGGGGTTTTGCTTTCTGACTATGCTGAGCAACTTTTCGTTGAAGGGGTGAGACAAATTAATGTCTCTCTGGACACCCTGCAACAGAAGAAGTTTTCTCAAATTACCGGAAGGGATTACTTCGGTAAGGTTTGGCAGGGATTGATCAAGGCCAGAGATCTTGGGTTCAGAATAAAAATCAACGTTGTTGCCATGAAAGGTATAAACGATGATGAATTTATTGATTTTGCCAGGCTGGCACTGGATGAACCCTTTCAGGTAAGGTTCATTGAATTTATGCCGCTCGGAGAAAAAAGCAGCTGGCATAAAGAGCAGTTTATTAAAGCCGACGATATTAAAAAGATCATTTCCACAACAGGTCAACTGACACCATTTAATAATAAACGTGATGAAGGTCCGGCTCGAATGTATGAACTGAAAGCAGCAAATGGAAAAAAAGGGGCCGTTGGTTTTATCACCCCAATCAGCCACCACTTTTGCGATCAGTGCAACAGACTGAGGTTAACATCTGAAGGAAGACTTCGATCCTGCCTGTTAAACGATAGAGAAACTGATCTGAAAGCACTGCTCCGAAGCGGTGCTTCTGACGGGATGATCAGGGAGAGCATACGGCAAACTATCCTGAATAAACCAAAAGGGCATACCCTGGATAATGATCTTGAGCAAAACGAAAAACCTACCTGCTTTGGTCAGATGTCACAAATCGGCGGGTGAATCGCTTTTGGGGTATGATCCCAGCCATTCAAAATATGAGCAGAGCGAACTCAGCCGCTCACAACCTCGCTGAATTTTATCATCTTTGATATGCCCCATCATATCGAGAAAAAATAGATATTTCCACTGTTTGCCCTTGATTGGCCTTGATTCAATTTTTGCCAGGTTGATATTCTCTTCGGCAAGTACATTGAGGACTTCGTTGAGTGCCCCTGGACGATCCATCAGTCCGATCAGGAGTGAAGTCCTGTCCCTTCCGCTTGGTGAAGGGGATTTTTTGCCGATTACCAGGAATCTTGTGGTGTTCCCCCGGTAATCTTCAATGCCTTTCACAACTACCTGTAATTCATAGGTCTTGATTGCAAGAGAAGAGGCTATAGCGCCAATGTTAGGGTTGTTTGCCGCCATTTGCGCTGCAGATCCGGTGGAAAAAACCGGTAAAGTTGGTACCGACGGAAGGTGTCGTCTTAACCATTCACGGCACTGAGCCAGTGGTTGAGAGTGGGAGGCAACAGTCTGGATGTCACCAATATTTCCTGATTTACAAACAAGGTTATGGCTGATTTCAAGTCGTACCTCACCGCAAATTTGCACCTTATATTTCATAAAGCAGTCAAGTGTTGAGAAAACCGCCCCCTCAATCGAGTTTTCTACCGGCACAATGCCGTATCGTGTTCTTCCTTTTTCCACTTCGGCAAACACATCATCTATAGACTCCGACGACTTATATTCCGCGGAGTGGCCAAAATATTTTACCCCGGCAAGATGGCTGAATGTCGCATCCGGGCCTAAAAAGGCAACTACGGCCTTTTTCTGTGAAAGTCTGCATGTGGTAATGATCTCATGGAAAATTGATTTAAGAGCGCCTTTGGGGAAAATATCGTTATTGTCTTTGAGGAGACGGTCATAGATCTGCCTTTCACGAAGTGGATCCCATTTGGCTCTCTTTTCAACATTCTTCAGCCGACCTATTTCTTTTGCGCAGTTGAGGCGTTCTTTGAGCATTAAAAGAATCTGATCGTCTATTGAGTCTATCTGATCACGCACTGAGATTATTTTATTTTTTCGCTCCGTTTCCATTAATGCTCCTTAACCTATTTCCTCGCAATCAATTTTGATATTGACCAAATGGTAGCAAAGCTAATAAAGTAGGGCAGAGAAATCATTATGTCAAGCTGGAAGGATCTGACTTTTTACCGGGATTTCCTTTGCTAAAATCATTTTGTCTTTGGTGTTCATTACACTAACCCCGATAAACGGGATAAGTGCCATGGAAGCATATTCAAGCATATAATTTTAAACAACCTTCCTCAGTTTCTTGTTTTTTATTACAGAACTTCTGGGGTAAGGTCTCTAATACACTTAAAACCGGAAAACTTATGGCAAATAAAAAAATTACAAAGACCTATGACGAAATCAACGCCAGAATTAAGGCCGGAGAGGCTGTTGTTGTTACCGCCGAAGAGATGGTGGGTATTGTCCATCAGGAAGGTGTTGAAGCCGCTGCAGCCAGAGTTGATGTTGTCACCACAGGTACCTTTGCTCCCATGTGTTCATCTGGAATGTTTTTTAATTTCGGCCAGATGACCCCTACCATCAAGGCCTCAAAGGTATGGTTGAATAAGGTTGCGGCTTATGCCGGTCTTGCTGCAGTTGACGCATATATTGGAGTTACCGAACCGGCCGAAGATGACCCTTTAAATAAGATCTATCCGGGTGAATTTCGCTATGGTGGTGGTCATGTTATTGAAAACTTGCTGCGGGGAGAAAAGGTGCTGCTTGAGGCAAAAGCGTATGGTACAGATTGCTATGCTGCAAGAAAAATGAAAAAAGAGATTGGCCTAGATGATCTCTCCTATGCACTGCTCTGCAATCCGAGGAATGGTTATCAAAATTATAATTGCGCAGTAAATTTGTCTGATAAGACGGTGTACACATATATGGGGATGTTGAAAGCCAATTGTCGAAATGCAAATTTCTGCAGTGCCGGCGAATTAAGTCCTCTGCTTAATGATCCACTCTATAAAACCATAGGTGTGGGAACACGAATATTTCTCGGTGGAGGGTACGGATACGTGACCTGGAAAGGGACACAGCACAATCCTGTAGTTCCCCGAACTAAGGGAGGGGTACCGACAAAACCTGCGGGAACATTGATGGTCCAGGGTGATTTAAAGCAGATGTCTGCAGATTGGTTACGGGGAGTATCAATCCAGGGGTATGGAAATACAATGGCCATCGGCCTGGGAGTACCTATTCCAATCTTAAACGCTGAAATGGCAGGATATACCGGCGTTTCTGATGATGATATTGTTACTCAGGTTATTGATTATGGGCACGATTATACCAATGGTATAGCCCGTAGCTATGGAGAAGTAAGCTATGCCCAGTTGAAATCCGGCGAAATAATTGTTAACGGCAAAAAAGTACAAACGGTTCCTCTGTCCAGTGTAGTGAAGGCACGGGAAATTGCTGAAAATTTGAAACACCAGATCAAATCCGGCAATTTTCTGCTCAACAAGCCAGCAGAGTTGTTACCTGATGGAGCCTAGGAGGCGATCCGAGAATGCATTTTGCCCCAACTCTTCGTTATTTTCATAAAAATAATGCTCGTAATATCATGTATATGACTGTGCTAATTTTTTTGAAAAACCTCGATTTTGAACAAAATGCTTATTCTCGGACCGCCTCCTAAAAGCTTGTCCGAGAGAGTTGAGATAATGTCCTCTAAAAAATTTGCCCGCCTCATTACATCCATCCAACAGTATGATAGAGTTGCCGTTGCATATTCAGGTGGTGTCGATTCAACCCTCCTCCTCTACGCTGCCAAAACTGCTTTAGGGCCAGGTAAAGTTGTAGCTTTTACGATACTATCTTCTCTTAGCCCATCGTACGCTGTGGAAAAGTGGCGATCTGTTTTTCTTGAACATTTTTCAGGAGAAGTGGAGCATAAGGAGATAAATACAGATCCACTAGCATGGCAAGAATTTGTTGAAAATGGATCAAAGCGCTGTTATTTCTGCAAAAAGCATATGTATTCGCTTTTAAAGGATTCAATGAAAGGTGAGGATTGTTATATTCTGTTTGACGGCACCAATACAGATGACATGAAAGAGGATAGACCTGGACTAAAAGCCATACGAGAACTAGATATTAAGACTCCACTGTTTGATGTTGATTTGAGCAAGGATGAAATTCGAAAAATTGCCAAAGAGATTGGTCTCTCAAATTATGATCTTCCCTCAAACTCCTGTCTCGCAACAAGGATACCGACCACGAGAATAATCGATAAAAAGATCTTGAAACGCATCAACCGCGCGGAAACATTCTTGCTGGAGATAGGATTTTCAGGTTGTAGAGTGAGACCGATAGGTTCATATGCAATCATTGAAGTTCAGGCTGCAGATGTCGATAAAATTTCGCAGCTGTTGATAAGAAATAAGATAACATCTTATTTTAACTCACTATCTTTTTATGATGTTGCCTTGAGTTTTACCCAGAGGTGATTTCAAAGTACCTTGGTCACGATTCAATTCAGAGAAGAGTAATTTAGTACTTGATTCTGTTTTCTGATTCAATTAAGGTGGCAAGATTAGGACGCAAAACCTTGTAGACAAAGGACTGCGAACTTTTTTCTATTATAATTGAGTAGAGGTTAGTAAAAACATCGTTTCAAGGAGAAGGAACAACAATCGTTGTTCTGTTATTTTTTAAGAAAGATTAAGCAGGAGGAATTCATGAACAAAAAGGAACTTATTGAGAGCATCGCAAGTGCAGCAGACATCAGCAAAGCATCTGCAGAGAAGGCACTGAATGGTACCCTCGCAGCTGTTGCTGAAACTTTAAAAAAGGGTGACAAGGT
>Ga0209633_10002875_pt1 | contig 16274 bp, 15 predicted proteins | sample Cruoilmetagenom1_FD_187290 | JGI IMG/M metagenome (GOLD analysis project Ga0209633, IMG submission 187290) | Oil polluted marine microbial communities from Coal Oil Point, Santa Barbara, California, USA - Sample 1 (SPAdes) (version 2) | ecosystem: Environmental > Aquatic > Marine > Oil seeps ... | reverse complement strand
ATAAGCTACTATTGATAAGAGTTCTCTATTTGAACCAATATGAGAATATACAGAGTTGACACTATATCCTGCAAGTACCAAAAATATTGAAGATAATAGATGGATAAAGATTACATATAAAAGATTAACTCCAAAAATCACTAACCCAACTGCAACCCATAGAGTCAATAGATGCATAATAGCAAATACAATATGATAATTATTTATCATAAAAGGTTCTTTCCCAAATAGTTTATACATATCGTAAAAAGGTTGTAGTACTGGTGGTCCTACTCTATTTTGCATCCTTGCTCTTACAACTCGCTCAACTCCATAAATCAATCCACCAAACATTGGAGCTAGTAGTATTAGTAAATATTCCATTATATTATCCCCAAATATACTATTATAACCATTATGAATATAGATATATAAACTATAAGTTCTTTATATTTATTTGCTATATGGAAATAATATGCACTTAATATCACACTATCTTTCTCAGCACAATTATAAGTAGAAACTCTTTTGATATTTTTGAACTTCAACATATACAATAAAGCAAAAGTAAGTAGTATTAAAAAAGCTGCTACAATTATCTCTAAATGTGACATAAAATTATATAAATAACTTATATAAACCCCAAAAAACAAAAGTCCTACTAAAATAAATGAAGTAAACTTGTACGTCCAAGGTATAGATATAGTTTCATAAACTTTATTATCTTGTGATATAAGTTTTGTCAAAACTTTAAAATACAATAGTGTCAAAAACACAGAACCAATAAGGATAAACAGTAAAGGAAAAATATAAAAAATATTTTCACTTACTAAAGAAGCTACCAATTCTATAGAGGCAAACTTTCCAATAAAAGCTCCAAAAGGTGGAAGTGTCAATGAAGCAAAACCTACCACTATAAAAAACACCAAAAGCTTTGATCTGCTAGCTAAATAATCAATATCTTGTAGATATTTTAGATGATATACTTTTTCTAAAACCCCAGCTTGTAAAAACAATAATGCTTTTGAAATAGCATGAAACACTATAAGTATCAAACAAATATTGATAGCCTCAGGTGTACCAATAGCTGCTATTGCCATCATTAAAGCTAAAAGTGCAATCGTCGAAAGTCCTAATATCTCTTTAAAAAAATCTTTTCCCAAAGCTAAAAGAGAAGCTGACATAAATACAAATGTTCCAAAAAATATCACTGCTAAAGATATAGTAGGAGAAAAAGCTGGTGATATTTTCAAAATCAGATATGGAGCTATTTTTACCATAGTGGCACTATGAAGTATTGCACTAACAGGTGTGGGTGCTACCATCGCTCCTAATAACCATTTCTCAAAAGGTATTGATGCTCCTTTTACAAAAGCAGCAATAACTAAAAGTGAAATAGGCAACAAAAATAAACCATCAATATTTTGAATCAAAGTATCAAAATAAATCGTGTCATAATAATACACTCCACTTAGTAAACTTAATAATATAGCTACTCCACCTATTTGATTCATCCATAAAGCTCTTCTTGCGTTTATAATAGAAAGTTCATCATTTCTAAATCTAATAAGAATATACGAACACAATGTTGTAAGTTCAAAAGCTAAGAAAAATATCTCTATATTATTTGTAGTTACTATTAAATTCATTACCCCTATAAAAAAGAACAATATAGAGATAAAAAGATTTTTTTTACAAGCTTTGAACTCTTCACTTTGAATATATTTTAATGAATACAATATAATTGTTCCACCAATTATATTTACAACCAATAGCATCACTAAAGAGATTTTATCAACAAAAATATCTTGGGAGATTATAGTTGAAGTAAATTGTAAAAAAACTACAAACAACACCAACTGAATAACCGCAAATATTCCTATGAGTTTATCTCTATATTTTATCCCTTGATAGAAAAAATATCCCATAAGTATAAAATCAATTACAATAAAAATAGTATGAACTATATGATTAAAACTTAGTTCTATAATTGCAGTAGATAAGAAAAGTTTAATAGAGATAACAACTAAAAAAGAAACAAATAAATATGTTGCGATATTTCTTACTCGTACGCTATTAAAGAGTATTGTTACAGCAAATACCAAAGGCAAAAATATCAACATTAATATATATTCAGACATACAGTTCCCACCTTTTTTTTATGTTAAAATGTAACATAGTTTAGTTACCATAGAATTACAACTAGAGTACTTTTATACCATAAACTGTATAATAAACAACAAAAGTTTTATAGGAAGATAATATTGAAAACTAAAAAAGAATTAAAAAAAGAAATTATAATACAAGCTGCTTTAGAGCTATTTTCAAAAAAGGGTTTTTATACTACTACGATACCCGATATTGCTAAGTCTTTAAAAATGAGTGTTGGGAATATGTACAATTACTTCAAATCAAAAGATATTTTGGCAAAAGAGATTCTTAAACATATCTCTCATTATTTAGGGGAAGAACTAAAAAATATCAATGAAAAAGATATCACTACTAAAGAAAAAACAAAGCAGATAGTTACAGTATATTTTCAAACTGCCAACTTAAAACCTGAAATGATAGACTACTTTTTAAGAGTATTTTTATCAAATAGAGAGGTATTTAAAGAGGGTTGCGAGGGTATGATTTGTGTAAATGATTTTGTTACAGAGATTATGATTTATTTTGAAGATGGTGTTAAAAATGGTGAACTAAGAGATCAAGATTTTTTTAGTGCTTTTGGTTTATTTATGGGATATTTAGGGGGTATGGTTTTTTTAAAAGGTGAAGATATACTTCCAAATGGTCTTGATACTTATATAGATGATATCAGCAACAACATCTATAAGGCTCTTAAAGTATAAGTATGAAACTTTTATGGCTTAATTTGTTATCGTGTAATGGAAATGTACACTCATTTTTAAATTATCCCCATATTGAAAAGTTTTTAGAAGATTTTAGTTTTATCTATCACCCTATTTTGGAAACATCTTATAGCCTTCAAGATATTGTTTCACAAAATATTGATTGTGATATTTTACTTTTAGATGGAACACTTGAAGATGGTCATACAAAAGCTGATGTAGATATTAAAACTATTATTGAAAAATATGGCATAAAAGCAAAAAAGATTATCACTGTAGGAACTTGTGCCTCATTTGGTGGTATTTTTTTAAATGATGAAGATACTAAATATGGTCTTCATTTTAGACAAAAGTTAGAACACAACCGATATAAAAAACTTAAAAATAAAACTATCAATATCTCAGGCTGTCCAATACATCCAGAAATTTTAGTCAATACTTTATATAGTATCAAAAAAGAATATGAACTTAAACTTGACCAGTATCTTAGACCAAAAGAGTTTTATGCAACAACTGTACACAATGGTTGTACTAGAAATGAATACTTTGAATATAAAATAGATAATCATAAATTTGGAAACCTTGAGGGATGTATGTTTTATGACCATGGCTGTCAAGCTCCTTATACAAATGGTAGTTGTAATAAAATACTATGGAATGAAGTAAACTCAAAAACAAGAGTAGGACATCCTTGTATGGGTTGTACCGAACCAACTTTCCCAAAAAACAATCTTTTTGAAACAAAAACAAATATGGGAATACCACAGTATCTCCCTTTAGGAGTTCCAAAACGAGCCTATCTCTCACTAGCAGGTGTCGCAAAAGCTTTTAAAATTGAGAGATTTGAAAAAAAATTGATGGATAATTAATGATAGAACTTATAGAAAAAATAGAAGGTGAAGCAAAACTAAATTTTAGTTTTAAAAACAAAAAAATAGATTTTGTAGATATAGAGTTTGCTAGTTCAAGACATATTGAAAATATCTTAAAAGGGAAAAATCCACTTGATGCACTTGTAATAAATCCAAGGATTTGTGGCATCTGTGGTCATGCTCATCTCATAGCTACTGTGCAAGCTTTAGAAAATTGTTATGAGAATATTGAGATTTCACAAAAAGCAAAAATAGTAAGAGAACTTACACTTAATTTTGAGATAATACAAAATCATTTCAAATGGATATACCTTACACTTTTTCCACTCTTAGGATTTAAACAAAATATTAAAGGTGCAACTTACCCATCTCAACTTATGTCAAAAGCTATTGCTACTGTTGGTGGTCAATACCCACACAACTCTTATGCAATAGTTGGTGGAATTGTAAGTGAAATTTCAAGTACAGATTTAATTAAAATGGAAAATTATCTAGATGAAGTTATCAAATTTTATCAAGATACAGTTATAAATGCGAATGTTGATGATTTTTTAGTTTGTGAAAATATCGAAAAAATTTTAAGTGCTACAGGGGACTTACCAAAAATTTTAAATACTTTAAAAAATCAGAAAATAGCAAAAGAGGGGAAAAGTTTTGATAGATTTATTTCATTTGGAGATAATAGTTATTTTAAAAGTGGTCGAGGTGTAAAAACAAAAATCAATCATAATATTAATGTAAAGTATGTAAATGAACACCCAAACCAAAACTCTTACGCAAAAAATGTTAAATTTAAGAATTATTATTATGAAGTAGGAGCACTAAGTCGTGCTATGATAAATAAAACCCCACTAATTAAGGATAGTCATAGACGATACCAAGATAGTATTTTTTCAAGAATTCTTGCTAGAATTTGTGAGATACCACAACTTCTTATCCATTCTAAAAAAATTATATCACAAATTGATTTGCAAGAACCATCCTATATTAAGCCTACCATAGATATTTCTAATATTAAAGGCACGGGAGTTGGTATAGTAGAAGCAGCACGTGGTTCACTTATACACAAAGTTTCTATAAATGAGAACACAATAAAAGATTATCAAATTATTACACCAACACAATGGAACTTAAGTAATGGAAACAAAGATGATTTAGGTATATCTCAAAAAGCGATGGTAGGATTAGAAGATACACAACTTGCACAAATAGTTTTTAAAAGCTTTGATGTATGTTCTGTATGTACTACACATTAAGCAAACAATACTAATATATACATAATATTAAATTAAACAATATAAGTAAAATTAATACAATTATCCCTCTTTTTTATCTTTTTTTAAGTTTAATTACTCTAAAATTTTAGAATATGAATGAATATTCAGTAAATAAAAAGGGGAAAGTTATGACTGATAGAAGAGATGCATTAGCTTCAATGTTCAGTGCAAAAGGTGCCAAAGTAAACACAAACCGTGGTGATGAGTATTATAGTGACTTATTAAAGAAAATGAATACAAGACTTGATGAGTTAGAAAAAACGGAAGTAGCTTCTAAAACATCAATAGAACATGTTTTAGAAGCTGAAGGACTTACAAGAAGAGATTTTATGAAATGGGCAAGTGCAGCCTGTGCTATGCTTATGCTTCCTCCTACATTCACTCCTACTATTTTAAGAGCTGCAGAGTTAATGAACAGAGTTCCTGTTATTTGGCTAGAACTTCAAGATTGTGCTGGTAACTCAGAAGCAATTTTAAGAAGTGATGCCCCTACTATTGATGAACTTATCTTAGATGTTTTATCTTTAGAATTTAATGAAACTTTAATGGCAGCAGCGGGACACCAGGCAGAAGAACATTTAAAAGAAGCGATGCATACTTTTAAAGGAAAATATATCTGTGTAGTTGAAGGTGCTATCCCTGTAGGTGCTGGAAAAGAGTGGTGTACAATTGGAGCTAAAGCTGAAACATTTGAAGAACATTTACAACATGTTGCTAAAGATGCAGCAGCAATAATAGCTGTTGGGACTTGTGCTACATTTGGTGGTGTTCCTGCGGCTGCTCCAAATCCTACAGGTGCAGTTGGTGTTCAAGATGTGGTAAAAGGAAAAGCAATTATTAATATTCCTGCATGTCCTGCAAATCCTGCAAATATCACTGGTACTATTTTACATTTCGTTTTAACAGGTCAAGTTCCAGAGCTTGATCATTTAAATAGACCAAAATTTGCATTTGGTTATAGAATACATGATAACTGTGAGAGAAGAGCTCACTTTGATGCTGGAGAATTTGTTGAAGAGTGGGGAGATGAAGGGGCAGAAAATAACTTCTGTTTATATAAAATGGGATGTAAAGGTCCTATGACTTTCAACAACTGTTCAATTGTACGATACAATGAAGCTGTAAACTGGCCTATTGGTGCAGGACATGGTTGTATTGGTTGTAGTGAACCACAATTTTGGGACAAATATGCAACTGAACGACCAATTGCAAATAGTCGTATAAAAGCACCAACTGGTGGTGTTGAAAAAAGTGTAGATGAGTTTGGTATAGGATTATTAGCAGCAGCAGGTATAGGTATAGGTATACATGCAACAGCTAGTATAATTGCAGGGAAAAAGGAGAATGATAATGAGTAAGCATATAATAGTAGATCCAATCACTAGAATTGAAGGTCACTTAAGAGTAGAAGCAATTATCGGTGAAGATAATGTTATAAAAGATGCGTATGCAAGTAGTACTATGTTTAGAGGTATTGAAACTATTTTAAAAGGTAGAGACCCAAGAGATGCAGGACTACTAGCTATGAGAATTTGTGGTGTTTGTACAGGTACTCACTACCAAAGAAGTATAGAAGCAGTTGAAGATGCTTTTGATGTAACAATTCCTAAAAATGCTAGAATTGTTAGAAACTTAATTCAGGGTGCTTTATATCTTCATGATCATGTGGTTCATTTTTATCATCTTCATGGTTTAGATTGGGTAGATATTACAAGCGCGCTTAAAGCAGATCCTGCTCTTGCTGAAGCTGAGTCTTTTAACTGGCATAAAACACCTTATGGTGTAAGTAAATCTGAATTAATTCAAATTCAAGAAAGACTTACAAAATTTGTAAAACAAGGAAGACTTGGAATATTCTCTAATGCATATTGGGGAAATAAAAACTATAAACTAACTCCTGAACAAAATTTAATAGCAACTGCTCATTATCTTCAAGCTTTAGATTTACAAAGAGATGCTGCAAAACTTATGGCTATTTTTGGTGGTAAAATGCCACATCCACAATCACTTGTTGTTGGTGGTGTAACTTGTGTTCAAGATATTAAAAACCCTGCAAGAATTGCTTTATTTAAAACACTTTTGAAAAAATTTAGACATTTTATAAAAACAGCTTATCTTCCAGACCTTGCAATGGCTGGTGTAAAATATGTAGATGAAGCACTAGATGGTACAGGAGGTGGTCTTAAAAACTATATGACTTATGGTGATTTTAGACTTGATGACACAGGTTTTTACAAATCAGCACTTTTATTTCCAAGTGGTGTAGTACTTAATGGAGATTTATCAAAAGTTCATCCTTTTGATCAAAATAAAGTTGCAGAAGATGTTACTCACTCTTGGTATGAAGGAACTAAACCTCTTCATCCTTATGATGGTGAGACAGAACCTAAATATACAGGGTTTGAGAAAAAAGCTGATGGTTTTTCTTATATTAAACCAAAAGAAAAATACTCTTGGATTAAGTCACCAATTTATGATGATACAAGAGTTGAAGTTGGACCACTAGCGCGTATGGTAGTTGGTGTTGCAGCAGGAGATGAAAGAATTACAAAATATGTAACTGGATTCTTAGGTCTTTTAGGTGAAAAATTAGGTCTTGGAAAAGCTGCACCTACAAGTGCATTATTTTCTACTGTTGGTAGAACAGCAGCTCGTGCTATTGAAAGTGAACTTATAGCAGATGTTATGATGGAATGGGTTGATGAGTTAGCTGCAAATGTTGCAAATGGTGATTTATCTACTTGGACAGAATTTGATTTTGATACAGTATCTAAAGATGCAAAAGGTCATGGACTAGCTGAAGCACCAAGAGGTGGACTAGGTCACTGGGTAAAAATAAAAGACGGTAAAATAGAAAACTATCAAGCAGTTGTTCCATCAACATGGAATGCCGCTCCAAGAGACTATAAAGACAGAATGGGTGCTTATGAATCTTCTTTAATAGGAACAAAAGTTGCTGATCCAGACCAGCCTTTAGAGATATTACGAACAATACATAGTTTTGACCCATGTATTGCTTGTGCCGTGCATATCATTGATACTAAAGGGAAAGAATTAAGTAGCTTTAAAGTAAATACCAGTTGTTCTATATAAGGGGTACACTATGAGTTATCAAAAAGTAAAAAGAATGACCACCTTTATGAGGTGGAACCATTGGGTTCTAGCTATTTGTATGGTAGCAGCCGTTGCTACAGGGCTTTATATAGGGCATCCTTATTATCAAAGTTTTATTGCCGATTCTGCTGTTGATAAGTATGTAATGGCTTGGAATAGATGGATACACTTGATGGCTGCTATTATCTTTGATGTTAGTAGTATAGTTGTTGCTTATTTATACTTTTTCTCAAGATTTGAAAAATCGTATAAGAAGCTTATTCCAAGTGGAAGTAATATTAAACAGTTCTTTGATGTATTAATCAACTTAATCACATTTAATAGAGTGAAAAAGTTTGATTCAACTTATGCAGATAGTTTTAATGCAGTATTTTTCTTTGTATTTCATCTTATGCTTGTATGGATGTTATTAACTGGTCTTCAACTTTATGTTCATGGTTTAGCTTCTGGATTAAGTAGTATTGGTGGTTGGTGGCCTGCAATGTTACACCTAGCAACCGATTGGACTGTTGTTGTAACTGGTGGCACATTTATGGATGTGAGACTTTCACACCACTATACTATGTATGCAATTATTGTATGGGTTATGTTTCATATCTATTACCAAGTATGGAGAACAATCTTTTGGAATGAAGCAGATATTAGTATTGTAGTTGGTGGTAGTAAATTTGTTAAAAAAGACAAATAAAGACTTATAATTACTTTGACAAGAGTAATATATTATAATGCTAGATGAGTTTTTCTCATCTAGCATTTTTTTTAAAAAGGAAAAATATGACAACAGCAATAATTGGAGCTGGTACTATAATATTTCAAGATGAAGGTATCGGTGTTTATGCTTCAAAATACTTAAAAGAGAACTATACTTTTGATAGTGATGTAACATTAGTAGATGGAGGGGTTTTAGGTTTTCAGCTTATGACTTATTATCAAGATTATGACAGAGTTTTAATACTTGATACTATCACTGTGGAAGACAAAGTAGCATCAATTTATAATCTTCCTGCAAATGAATTATTGGGTTTAGGAAGTTATAAACAAACAGCACATGAAGTTGAAATTGTAGAGATGCTTGAGATTTGTTCACTCTTAGAAAATATGGCTGATGTTAATATCATAGGGATAGTTCCAGAAGATATAAAAAGTGTTAATGTAGGCTTGAGTGACAGTATGAAAAAAATATTTCCAACATTTGTACAAACAGCATTAGATGAACTTAAAAAATCAGGAATTAACTATATAAAAAAAGAAAAAGAAACTACACTAGAAGAGATTATAGTCGCCTATAAAGATCCAAGTAGTGAATGTAAGGAATATCAAAGTGCCAATTAAACAAATAATAAATTATAATAGTAACAATACCTATTTTGCAGGATTTTTACAAAGTATTATCAATGATAGCCAAATCAATGCAAATGTAATGCAAAAAAACAATAAAATTGAACTCTTAATAGATACAAATGATGAAAATAAACTCTCAATATTTAATGAAAATTTAGCAAAATATTTACCTCATTCACTTTTTTTAGGAGAGATAGAAACTATTCAAAGTGATGAAAAAATAGAAACATCTAGTTTTAAATCAGATGATTATAATATTGCTCATTGTGCAAAATGTTTAGAACAAATTCAAGACCCAAGTAGCCAAAACTATTTAGATGATTCATTACAATGTACTCACTACTCCAATAAAGGTAAAGAGATTTATCAAGATTTTACAACCTTTTCTCCACATTATAGTCAAAATTGTACTGTTCTTATTACAAATAGTGAAAAAATTGATGAACTATTTATATTAACTGATGATGAAATCAAAGCATTATTTAGTATAGAAAAACCAACAATCAAAGTTACAATTAAAGATGAAACACTTAAGAGTATGACAGGAAAAAATTATATTTTTATCAAAGCCCCTTATAACAATAGAAGCTTATTAGCTTCAATAAATGCGAAAGAAAGCAATGTTGACTATCTATTTTTTGAAGATACAAATGATTTAAAAATTATTGTTATTCAAAAAAATAAAACTATTATCAAAGCTTCAAGGGTTGTAAAAGAATTAGAAAATATCAATGAAGATAACTTATTAAATAGGTTTTTAAATATTGTAAAAGAAGCTGAATTTAATCAAAATGCTATAGGTGCTAACATTAGCAATAAAAATATCTCATTTTTAGTATCAAATGAAGTTGGTGTTAAAAAAGTTATCCAATTTCAAGAGTTTAATTTAAATAATGTATTAAAGCAATTTAAAGCTGATTCTAAAAGAATAAAATTATTGGAAAAATTTTCAAAAAAATATCCCCTTATATCTCAAGAATTTGAAGAAAATCCTACTATGAATTTATTTGAAACTATTGCAACTATTTTGGAACTTAAAGAGAAAGATTTTCAAGCAGTGTGTGATAAAGGGTATGAATTTAGAGGAAATGGTGGTCTAAAAATTGATACTAATTTTAATGAAGAAGGATTTGATTATAGTGATTTTATTGGTTCAATTATAAGTTTTAAACTAGCTGGTGTTGAGGAACACTATTTAGCATACTCTGTATTTGAAGCGTTAGCTGATATGAGTATAACTACCCTTAATCAGTTAAAAGAAAAATTCAAAATTCAAAATTTTGTAATGATGGGTGATATGTTTGAAAATAGTGTTTTATATAGTAGAATATTAAGTAAATTTCAACTTTCAAATCCTTATTTTAGTAAAGATATCGCTTTAGATGAGTAGTTTTTATACTATCTTATCTATTAGAAATAACACTATTTTGATATAATATATTAATGTACAAAAAGGGATTTTATGTTTATACCTCATGACGATACAGTTGTTACAACTATTTCGACGCTTATTCAACTCTCTGTAGCACCAGTTTTTTTAATAGCAGGTGTTGCAGGACTTTTAAATGTTCTTACTAGCAGACTTACAAGAACAATTGATAAACTAGAACTTATGGATTCAATTATAAATACTCATGAAAAAGAGGATGATGCGTGTAATGAAGAGAGTGCTTATCTTATTAAAAGAAGGACTTTTTTGATTATGAGAATACAGAATATTAACTTTTCTATTTTTTTTGCAACAGCAACTGGTCTTATGATTTCATTTGTTATTATTAGTGTATTTTTTAGTTCATTATTCTCTTTTAATAGTGAGGTCTTTATCTCAGTATCATTTATACTTGCAATGATATGTTTAATAATTGCCTTGATACTTTTTTTAAGTGAAATATATTTTACAAACCAATTTATAAGAACAAAAAAAGAGAGTACCCGTATTTAGATGCTATTTTTTATCTTTTGTAAATTTTGAAATATCTATTTTTCATCTTATTAGAATTTAAACCATCGAAAGCTTTTTGATAACTTTCATTTTTGATTGCAACATAAGAACAAGTTGGTAAAATATCAATTTTTCCAATATCATTTTTATCTAATCCAATGCCTGCTGTTAAAGCACCTAATATATCTCCTGCTCTTAATTTGTGTCTTTTACCACCATTTATATAAAGTGTTGAATAATCATATCCTAATTTTACATCATCTTTATCTTTAAGGGTATCACTTAAGAGCAATTCAAATTTCGTATCAAAATATTCTTCTAATTCCTCAAATCTACCTAAATCATCTACAAAACTTACAGCAATTCCATCTTTCCCTGCACGAGCAGTTCGCCCTATTCTATGTGTATATACTTCAAAATCATTTGGTAAATCATAGTTTAAAACCATATCTACATCTTCAATATCAAGTCCTCTTGAGGCAACATCTGTTGCGATTAATATAGGGTAACTCTTATTTGCAAACATTATTAATGTTTCATCTCTATATTTTTGCTCCATGTCACTATGAAGCACTAGTGGTTCTATATCGTATTGTTCTAAACTATCTGCTAACTCATCACATTGAATTTTAGTATTACAAAAAATGATAACACTTTTTTGTGTAGGTTTAAAAAGTTTTAGTATTAAACTTGTTTTTTGATGAGAATTGACCTCATAAAATTGCTGAGTGATACTACTACTTGAATGTGTAGATTCAACTTCTATACTTATAGGGTCTTGTAAAATCGTATTTGAAAGTTCTTCTATGGTATCTGGATATGTTGCTGAAAAAAGCATTGTTTGTCTTTGTTTTGGAAGATAATCAATAATCAGATTTATATCCTCTGTAAAACCCATATCCAACATTCTATCTGCTTCATCAAGTACAAGAGTATTGATAAATTCACAAGAAAAATTATTCTCTGTTAAATGTTTTAAAACTCTCCCAGGTGTTCCTACTAGTATGTGTGCTTGGTGTGAAAGAGAATGTACTTGAGGCTTATATGGAACTCCACCTGTTAATGTTAATATTTTGATATTATGTTTATATCTGGTTAAGTTTTTAAGGGTATTTGCAACTTGAGTAGCTAACTCTCTTGTAGGACAAAGTACGAGTGATTGAATTCTAAAATTTGAACTATCTAAATTGTTCAAAATACCTAAACCAAAAGATACAGTTTTTCCACTTCCTGTTTTTGCTTTTCCTATCACATCTTTTTTGTCTAAAATGTATGGCAAACTTTTCTCTTGAATAGGTGTCATATAACTATAACCTAATGAGGTTAAATTTTTTAAACTATCCTCTGTTAATTTTACAACATTAAATTTACTTTTCGTATCCACTTATATACCTTTTTAGTTATTACAAATATTATATCTAAAGAATTATTAAAAACTATATGAGAACTATTAAAGAAGTTTTGAGTTTTTTATGTTATAATTAATCTATATTTTATAAAAGGTGAAATTATGAAAAAACTCTCTATTATAAGCAATCAGATTAAAAACAATACCTACTCGTACACAGGTAAAGGTTCATTTGAGGCTGTAGTCAATCAAAATAAAGACAAAATTTTAAAATGGTTAGAAGATTTAATCCCCTTACAAAAGCAAATAGAGATGCTTAAAGATTTCACTGGTTTAGAGTTTCAAAAAAGAAATTACACAAGAATTCTTACAAAAATTTTCCCAGATGAATATACTGAATTTGTATCACTCAATATACTTGTAAGAGATGCCCATGTTATAGCACAATATTATGATGAAGAATACAATGTAACTATACTTTACAATAATCTTATAGAAAATAAGTTTCTTAAATATCCTGGTAAATACGATAAATATGTGAGTTATAATATTTTTCAAAAGTTTATCATGATGTATAGAGAAGATTTAATGAAAAGTTTAGAAAGAGATGAAGTAAAAGAGGAGCAACAGACTTTATCAGAAGATGAAGTTTTTAATATAAATAATAATGAAAATGATGAATACCATACAGAAGAGGATTCACTAGGAGTAGATGAAATAATAGAAGAAGTAGAAGAAATACGTGAAGTAATTACACAACCAAAAGAAACAAACTGGACAAATCTATTACTAGGAAGATTGAAATAATGAAACACTTTACAATATTTGGAAATCCAGTTGAGCACTCAAAATCTCCACAAATGCACAATGCAGGTTTTTCTTATATTAATTTTGATGGTATCTATGATAAATCACAATTAGAAGATGGTACAACAATCAAACAAGTTTTTTTAGACAATCACTTACAAGGTGCAAATATAACAGTACCACATAAAGAATTTGCTTTTTCAAATGCAGATGAAGTAAGAGGATTAGCTTTGAAAATTGGAGCAGTCAATACTTATATAAATGAAAATGGAAAAGTGATAGCATACAACACCGATGCACCTGGTTTTATGAAAGCTATAGAAGAATTTCAAAATATAACACCCATAAAAAAAGCTATCATTTTAGGAGCTGGAGGAACTGCAAAAGCAATTGCAGTTGCATTCAAAGAAGCTGGCATTGAGACAACTATTTTAAATAGAAGTGAAAATAGACTAGAGTTTTTTAAAGAATTAGGTTGTAAAACTTCCACATGGGATGATTTTAGTTGTAGAAGCTATGATTTAGTGGTGAATTCCACAAGTGCTGGACTTAAAGATGACAGCTACCCTACTCCTTTAACAATACTAGAAGAGATTTTAAAAAATTCAAAATACGCTATAGATTGTATCTATGGAAAAGTAACACCATTTTTAACTAAAGCAAAAGAGTTTAATATCCCTTGTAAAGATGGTGAAGATATGCTACTCTATCAGGGTGTCTTAGCGTTTGAATTATTTACTGATACTAGAGCCGATAAAAGCTTAGTTTCAGCTATGAGAGAAGCTTTAAGAAAAGAATAGAAAATTTAATTTTTCTAGCTTATATCTAGCCTAGTAGTCATAATTTTCTAGAAACTCACTATCTCAAATACTTTTGAATTACATTGTAATTTTATAATAATAATTATATTCACTGTTCTATTAATATACTGAATTATTTAATATCTATAATATTAATGCTCATTCCAATATTAATAGATAAAAATATCTTATTAAGTTTTAAAAAAGCTATTCTTATTTATAATAGTTGTATTAAATTAAGGGATTAAATGAAAAAAACGATAATACTACTAACACTATCAATATTTCTATTTACAAGCTGTGCAGTAAAAGATGATGACAATTTAGCAACAAAAGCTGTTAAACATACGGTAATGAGTCCAATATATGTGGGTGAAGCATTAGACAAGGGTGCAAAACTTGCTGTAATTGTACCGCTAGCTCTTGTAGCTTCTTTATTTAAAAAAGATTTTCCAGATATAGTAAATGGGGAAAGAAAATATAACAAGTTAAAAGAATATAAATCATTTGCTGTTGCTATAGATAGTAAAGAATTATATGTATTTGGATATTCAAAACCTCAAGAAACACAAGAGAAAGCAAATCAAGTCGCACTTGAAACTTGTGATGAATTTCGAGGGTATAATGATGTTAAGGGTCAATGCGTACTGTATCTTATAGGGGATGAAAAACAATTAGAACTAGCTACTCTACTCCCTAAAGAATCTAAAAAAGTAAATGATGAAACTCAAGCAATGAAAATATTAGAATAATAGGGAAATAGAATATTAATTATAACTACAGGATATGGAATCAGATATTAAGAAAAAAATTTAGCTTAACTATTATTTTTCTTTATCTACAGTATCAATAAGATCTTTCTTTTTTATAAGATACCAAATAAAAGATATTGGGATAAAAATAAGTAGCACTAGCCATACTATTTTATTAACATCCTTTTTAAAATCATTTGAAATTACACTTACAATTGAGTATATCCAAAACCCTGAAATAGCCAAAATAAACAAAGGAAGTAAGCTTCCTATTAAACTACCACTCATTTTTAACTCCTGTATTAAATTATTATTATATGTAAAATATTATTTTTGTTTTTATATTTTTAAAGTATATTCTATTGACAATAAACTATTACTTATAGATAACTAGTATGTAATATAATATCTTCTTTTAGATGAAATATCTATATTGAAAAATAGAATAGCAGCTAAACCTAGACTATATATTATTTTCATATAACTTCCTAATATTTCTAAAATATAAATATATTGTGCCAAAATTTAACAAAAAGTCACTTGAATTATTGTTATTTTTATATATTATTAAGTCTATATGATATAAAATTGACGTAATTATTTAGGTTTTTAAAGTAATTACCTGATAAATTTTAAAAAACCCTAGCCCTTTGGGGCAAATTTTATGCGATTCTTCTTACAACTGCGTGTACAGTTCGATAAATTGGCTAAGAAGCTAAAAAATAAACAGTAAAACTAAATAGTTTTCTATATCAAGTGTATTTTTAGAATACACCTTAGATAAGGGTATTTAATACTATTTATTTTACATAATTACAAGTAAGCTCCCATAAGGAGATAAGAGATTATTTATAATTTCTACTCCTTATTAGGGAGTGGTCTGAGTAATATCTTCTTGTCTTTTTATGGGAACTTATTTGTTTCTATAAAACTACAAATCTATTTTTATATCTAAATAAAATCAATTATCTTTAATTTTAATATTAGTACTACTTTGAGTGTACCATGTAAGGAATATTAATTTGATAATTGTTTTTGATTTATAGAATAGATTTACAAAAGGAGATATTATATTAAATAATACGCCAATTCAAACAATAACCGCAATTTTTACACCTAAATTATGCTGCCATTTTCTTTGAAAATGCTTTCATAAACACTTCAAATGGAGTTTTAAATCCCAAACTTTT
>Ga0209633_10002874_pt1 | contig 16280 bp, 12 predicted proteins | sample Cruoilmetagenom1_FD_187290 | JGI IMG/M metagenome (GOLD analysis project Ga0209633, IMG submission 187290) | Oil polluted marine microbial communities from Coal Oil Point, Santa Barbara, California, USA - Sample 1 (SPAdes) (version 2) | ecosystem: Environmental > Aquatic > Marine > Oil seeps ... | reverse complement strand
TTCCATTATCCTTATGATTGCCATTATTGTTTCCAGGGCCTTTGTTATCTTTACCAGCAGGAGTCTGGTTATCAGCGGGAGCCTGGTCAACAACAGGAGTCTGGTTATCAGCAGGAGCCTGGTCAACAATAGGAGTCTGGTTATCAGCAGGAACCTGGTCAACAACAGGAGTCTGTTTATCAGCGGGAATCTGTTTATCAGCAGGAATCTCTTCAACAACAGGAGTCTTTTCCACGACAGGTTCTATGGTGTCGTGAAGATCTTTAGTAAGACTCTCATCGGTTTCTTCGCTTATCAGGCTATCATTATTATCTACCATAGGAGTTAATGGATTGCTGCAGGATGCGAAGAATACGGTAATAAGAATAATAAAAGTAATAATCGTTGTTTTGGTCATTGTTTTCTCCTTCATAACACTGATTACAAAGCAGGATATGTGCCAACTTTGTAACGATTGAGGTATTTATGTTATTAAATACTTTTAGCATAAGTAATTAATTATATTATTACGCTTTGATTTTCCAAAGCTATCAAATAATCTTCGCTATGAAAAAAGCAATAACCGATAAGGGACTCTGAATTAAGTCTTTGTATGATAGTGATATAAATTTTTTGCAGTATGCATTTATATGAAAAATGCATAGGGGCTGATTTTATTGATAATGTGAATTTATTAGTGCATAATTAGTTCAGTATAGTAGTTAAAGTAAAAGTTAATGGAGGTGTAAAATGAAACAGATGATGGTTCTTTTCTTATCAGCTCTAGTCTTTCTTTCCTGTGCATCAGTCCCGTATTCTCTGTCTCCGGATGATACTGTTGAACGATGGGCAGCGTCTCTTGAAGGAAAGGATATCGACACTCTTATGACGACGTACTGGCCGGATGCAGCCCTTGTGATTCCTGGAGATGATGGTTCGGAAGAATCCTGGAACGGGAGTGATGAAATCAGGGAATTACAGAATGGAAGTGCCGGGAATCCGGATGTGGAAATGGTTGTTAAGCTGAACAGCTCTCAACGGAAAATGAACGAGAATTCGGCTATCTATACTATCGATGTTGAATCCGGAGGAATGGTAATCGTTAATACTCTGGAGCTGGAAAAGCGGGATAACGAGTGGCGGATTATGTATCAGACTCTAACCTTTCAGTAAACGAGGGGGGTGGTATTCCCCGTGCCTTTCCACGATAATCCACCCCGATGAACCCCTTTTTCCCTATTAATAAGAACGATCTCGAGTCCCGGGGCTGGGATCGCCCGGATTTTATTCTGGTTACAGGCGATGCCTATGTGGATCATGCTTCTTTCGGTGCTGCGGTAATTGGTCGGGTGCTGGAGTCCGAGGGGTTCCGGGTGGGTGTGATTGCCCAGCCTGATTGGAAGAGCCCTGAAAGTCTTAAGGTTCTCGGGCGTCCACGTCTGGGATTTCTGGTGACCTCGGGAAACCTCGATTCCATGGTAAATCACTTCACCGCCGCGAAAAAGAAGCGCCGGAAGGATGTCTACACTCCCGGAGGCGCGGCGGGAAAAAGGCCCGATCGTGCTGTAACGGTCTATGCGAATCTGGTACGTCAGGCCTACAAGAAGATGCCCCTTATTATCGGTGGTCTGGAAGCCTCACTCCGGAGAATGGCCCATTACGACTACTGGAAGGATTCCCTGCGCCGCTCGGTGCTCCTGGATTCCAAGGCCGATTTACTGGTGTACGGAATGGGGGAGGCCGCCATCCGAAAGATAGCTTCGGCGTTGGATTCCGGGGCAGCGGTTTCGGATATCAGGGATGTTCCGGGAACCGTTTACGTCTGTCCGGCTGCTGAAATCCCCGAAAAAGCTCTGATTCTGCCGAATTATGAGAAATTGAAAATCGAGGGTACCGCATTTGCAGAGAGTTTCCGTATTCAGTACGAGAATGCCGATCCCTTTACCGGACGAACCATAGCTGAACCCTACGGCGGCCGGGCGGTGGTGCAGAACCCGCCGGCCCCGCCTCTTACCCGGGAGGAGATGGACGCGGTGTATGCCCTGCCCTTTGCCCGGGGACCCCACCCCTCCTATACAGAGAAGATTCCGGCGATGGAAGAGATTCAGTTCAGCCTGGTGTCCAACCGGGGCTGTTTCGGTTCCTGCGCTTTCTGTGCCCTGGCTTTTCATCAGGGACGTATCGTTACCTCCCGGAGTCAGGATTCCCTGGTGGATGAGGCAAAGATTCTTATTAAGGATTCAGACTTCAAGGGCTACATTCACGATGTGGGCGGCCCGACGGCCAATTTCCACTCTCCAGCCTGTGCCAAGCAGGGGACTAAAGGCTCCTGCCTGGGTAAAAGATGCCTGACTCCTGAGCCCTGCCCCTCCCTGAAGAGCGATCATAGTGAGTACATCGGGATTCTTCGGGAACTGCGGAAGCTGGAGGGTATCAAGAAGGTGTTTATCCGATCGGGAATCCGCTTTGACTATATGCTGGAAGATAAGAAGAACGATTTTCTTTCGGAGCTCTGCGAGCACCACATCAGCGGTCAGCTGAAGGTGGCTCCCGAACATGTATCACCGGACGTCCTCAAGGTGATGGGGAAGCCTAAACGTCAGGTGTACGATGAGTTTGTGAGGCGCTACGCGGAGGTCAATAAAAAACTGGGCAAGAAACAGTACCTGGTGCCTTATTTTATTTCCGGACACCCCGGAGCCAGGCTGAAAGATGCGATAACCATGGCCGAATACCTTCGGGATACCAGGTTTATTCCCGATCAGGTGCAGGATTTTTATCCCACCCCGGGGACTCTGGCTACGGCGATGTGGTACACCGGTATCGACCCTATGACAGGGGAAAAGGTTCATATTCCTTCAGGGCACGAAGAGAAGGCTATGCAGCGGGCCCTGCTTCAGTACAACCGGCCGGAAAACAGGGAGATTGTGCGCAAGGCTCTGATTAAGGCGGGCAGGCAGGATTTGATAGGGAACGGGGCGAAGGCTTTGATTCCCGGAATTGGCGGAAACGGCATGAACGGAAGGAACGGAAGGAACGGAAGGAAACCGCGGCTTGAACAAAAAGCAGTCGGAAAAAGAAAGTTAAAATACAGAAGATAAAAAAACCGCTCCCCGGAAGGAACGGCCTTTTCTTATTATTGTATTTTCAAAAAATTAACCCTTGAAAGCACCGGGCTTAATCTCATCACCGTATTTTTCTTTGGCGGCTTTGATTCCAGCGGCGGCCTTGTCCCATGCATCGTAGATGTGCTGTGGGATATTAGTGTCCATCTTGGCAAAGAAGGCCTTGGTGCGTTCCAGTTTCTCAACCCACTTGGTGCAGCGGAATGTGAAGAGATACTCATAATCAGCTTCGGAGAAATCTTCATTCAGGAGTTTCTTAAAGAGCTTTTTCAAGTCGGGATACAGAGGGATGGTACCTGTGGGGGTCGCCAGTCCTTCATACTCGCCGTAAACCCGGCCCTCGGCCCAGTGGAGCCAGACTTTTTTAGCCAGCTTACTGGTCATAAACTTGCCTTTGGGGCTGAGCATGAAATAGTTGGTGCTGAACACCTTGGGTGCTTTCTTCATGCCGTTTACGAAATTGAGGTTGTTTTCGGTGTATTCACCCAGGGGGTAGGATACAAAGTCCATGTTGGCCATGGGACTGGCGTTCCGGACACCTTCGGCGCCTAGAGTGGCGGCGGTGGTTTCTGATTCCAGAGTGGCGGCTTTCAGAAGGATACCGCTGGCATAGGAGGGAGATTCCTCTACAGGAACGGTAGTGTCGCTGTCCCGGCCGCCGTAAAGCAGACCTTCAACTTTAACACCTTCTTTAGCGTCGAATCCTTCCTTGTCGAAGTTGGAGAGGTAATCCAGGCGCATGGTATAGCGGCTGTTCGGATGGGCGATACCCACCTCTTTGCCGCTGGCGTCTTTGTCACCCTTTTTCCAGTCGGCATGATGGTTACGGCCGGAATCGGGAGTCTCTTCACCCATTCCCAGCCAGTACGGATTCTTGTCCGGACCCTCGAGAACGTTGGAAAAGATGAGTTCCTGGGGTTTTTTGAGGTTTTCAAAGATAACCGGATCGTCATCGGCATTTACATCTTTGATGATACCGAAGATACCCTGCTCGACATTCACCGCTCGGAACTCCCCGTTAATGTTACGGAAGTAGGCGATGTCGTCGCCTACTACCTGTTCACCGGGAACCATGGCGGTGGAAGTTTTACCACAGGCGGAAGGGTAGGCGCCGGCGAAGTATGTTTTTCTTTTGGAATCAGGATTCACTACTGCCATAACAAACATGTGCTCGCAGAGCCAGCCTTCTTTACCGGCTTTGTTGATGGCCAGGCGCATGGAGTGCTTTTTCAGACCGATGGAGTTACCGGCATACTGATCGTTCATCGAATATACAATGTTGTTCTGGGTGTCCATATAAATCCGGCGTTTATCCAGATTTACGGTACAGCCGCGATTATCCAGTTCTCCTGCGGAGTGGATAAAGCGAAAGAAGTCATCCTTCTCTTCGTCTTTCATATTCAGAAAATGAGAGTAAGCAGGGCGGTAGAGTATGGCTTCAGAGTGGGCAACGTACCATGAGTCGGTAAACTGGACACAGGGAATTGTGAAGGGACTATCTGTAGGACCTTCGGCGAAGAACTTAACAATGACGTCTTTACCTTTCATGTTGCCTTTGGCAATATTCATGATTTCCTTGTACCCTTCGTCGTAGGCAACGGCGTTGAGTGATTTCATCCGCTCCATGTTTTCAGGGGCAACGATGTATCTGGTATTTACCTTATCACGGGCCTGATCGCCATAACTGTCCCAGTGGATGGTTCTGCCGTCGAGATTGAGTTTATGCTCTTCTCCCTTGGCCAGTGCCTGATCCCGGACATACTGCTCATCAGCAGCACTGTCATCAGCTACATAAATGGATTCCGGATTGCAGTGCTCGGCAAATTCCCCGACAAAATCGAAAACTTTCTTATTCTTCAGAGCGGTTAAACGATTGTAGCTCTGATTGGACATCTTGCCCTTGAGCAGGGCTTCGTAATTTGGATTCATTGTTTCTCCTGGCAGCCTTGAACCTCGGCGAAGGGGTTCATTTTCCCGGCTGTTTTCAAATTTGGGAGTTTTTACGCCGATTTTCTTGCATTATACGAATATATCTGAGAACTTTTCTACCCTTCGAATCTGCAAATCGATAAAGAAAAATTGAATAAAATATAACTTGACCCGGATCAGGAAAATGATAAGCATTTATATATGCTCTCAGACAGGAAAAAACCGGAGAAAATCGACAACTGGCTCTATATTGTTATTTTTACTCTCATAGGAACATTGATTGCGGGAAGTATTTTTGCCTTTTATCAGGGACAGTACCGTGATTATCAGGACAGGGTGGCCCTTGAGGGGCAGCTGATTCTGGAAAGTCAGGAAAGACTGGTGAATTTGAGATTTGATAATATTGCCGCAGATACTTTGTTCCTTACCGGGTTCAATTGTCTGAGAATTGCAGAATCAACAGGAGATTTCTCCGCTGTGGAGGGGGATTTTCTATCCTTCGCCAAAGCGAAAAAAGATTTTGACCAGCTGCGTTATATAAACAAAAACGGTATGGAAATTATTCGTGTGAATTCGAGGAATGGAGTTACAGAAGCTGTTCCCCTGGACGAATTACAAAATAAATCAAACAGGTACTATGTGATTGAGGGCTTGAAATTGTCTCAGGGTGAATTATATGTGTCTCCTCTGGATCTGAATGTTGAAAGAGGTGAAGTAGAGAATCCCCGGGTTCCCATGATAAGATTTGTTTCCCCGGTATACAAAGACGATAAGCGAGTCGGACTGATCGTGATAAATTACCGTGCATCTCAGATGTTGGAAGATCTGGAATCATTCGGTACTCAGGACCAGGGACGCTTTCTGCTTCTCAACCGGGAAGGGTATTTTCTGGCATCACCGGACGATGATGAAGAATGGGGATTCATGTATCCCGACGGGAAACTTAAAAGATATTCTCTCTTGGATCCCGAAAAGTGGAATCACATAGATTCCAATGAAACTTACCTGCAAGAGTCTACTGAAGGTATCATTTCATCAAGAATTATCAGGCCTCTATCCAGACTTGGTAATAACGAATATCACTGGTACGCTGTTAATATTTTACCTAAAGAACAAATGACGGAGAATACCCGGTCTCTGGTACTGCGGCTCTTTTTCCTGGGGGCCTTTTTGTTCCTCCTTTCAGCTGTCCCGGCCTGGGGGCTCAGTAAATTTTTTATCCGCCGCAGACGATTAAAACGGGAACTGTACTACTCGGCTAATTATGATGAGTTGACATCACTGCCCAACAGACATCTTTTCAACGACCGCCTGGAGCAGGCTCTCAACCAGACCAAACGGTTTAACCACAAAGGGGTATTGCTCTTTCTCGACCTTGACGGCTTTAAATCTGTTAATGATAGATACGGCCATGAACGGGGTGATGAATTGCTCAGTCTTGTGGGTAAAAGGCTTAAAAAAGGAATCCGGGCATCGGATACCGCAGCCCGGTTCGGAGGGGATGAGTTTGTAATCCTTGTACCGGTTGAGCAGGAACTGGAAGGGGCGAAGGCTCTGGCTTCAAAATTAATAGAGATAATCAGCCACCCTTATGCCCTTACCGGGACTGAGGTGTCTATTGGGGTAAGTATCGGAATCCGTATCTTTCATGAAGAGACGGCCGCAACTGTTCTCAAAGAGGCCGATGAGGCAATGTACAAAGCCAAGTCAGAGGGAAAAGGTGGAAAGGGACGCTATTCAGTTTTCGGGGAATGAGCCCCTTCATTCTCTATACTGTTAAAGGGATTTGCACCATGCTGCAACATGGGATTCCCATTCATCTTCAAGGGGTCCTTTTAAATCTTTTACATTCAGGATTAATGGCTCAGTAACCTGAACTGCACTGAGAGCTTCCATAAAAGCAGTAATTTTTCCCGATGTTTTAGAATTCGGTTCGGCGTAAGTGGCAAAGACTGCAAAATTCTTACCTTCTGGGATTTTCAGCAGTTGGAGAAAATGATCCATCTTCACCGGCAGAGTTCCGATTTGTGTCGGGCTTCCGACGATGTACAGATCTGCTGCCGGGATTTCTGTGGGTTGTGCTTCCTCGATGGGGTGTACGGATACTCCATAACCTTTACTTTCGAGTTCGTCTGAGATTCTGCTCGAAACTCGGGCATTATTACCGAAGCGGGTGTGATAGATAATCGATACGGTCATAGGACAGTTTCCTTTCCTGAATTAATAACTATTAAACAATACTGATACAATCATTCGGGGTTTTCCATTCTTTTCAAAAAATATTACTCAAAGAGCTTCAGTATTTCACTATCTGTCAGTTTTGGGTTTTCACCTTCTCCAAGCACCCCGGCGATGAGATTTTTCTTTTTTTCCTGCAGTTCCAGAACTTTTTCCTCTATGGTGCCCGCCGTAATCAGCCGGTAGGCCATTACCGGCCGGGTCTGACCCATGCGGTGAGCCCGGTCCACAGCCTGGGCTTCCACTGCCGGGTTCCACCAGGGGTCCAGCAGGATAACGTAGTCTGCCGCAGTCAGATTGATTCCCACCCCCCCGGCCCGGAGGCTGAGAAGAAATACCCGGGTGTCCGGGTTCTCCTGAAAATTGCGGATCGGCTCTTCTCTGTTTTTTGTGGAACCGGTAAGCCGGCTGAATTGCCAATTATGCCTGCGGCAGGTTTTTTCCGTTCGGTCCAGAGCTCCCAGAAACTGACTGAATACCAGGGTTTTATGATCCTCTTCGAGAATCTCCTCCATCAGGCTGTCCAGAACCGCCATTTTTCCCGATGTAATATGGGAGAATTGTTCTCCTGCCAGCGGCGGATGGATGGCCAGTAGCCGCAGTTTGCTCAGGATGGTGAATATCTGGATCCTTGCCCCGGAAAGTCCTTCATCTGAAAGCAAACCCGATACCTGCCGGAAATACAACTCCCGGGCGGTGTGGTAGGCCTCAGCTTGATCATCTGTCATATCACAGCGGAGTACCGTTTCATCCTTGGGGGGAAGGTCGTGAAGTACTTCGGATTTTTTTCGCCGGAGTATAAATGGGGCCACAGTTTCTGACAGCCGTACAAGTGCTACGTCATCACCATCCTTTTCCACCGGTTTTACATATCTTTGAATAAACCCGTTCCGGCTTCCCAGCAGTCCCGGATTCAGAAAGCTCATCTGAGACCAGAGTTCGTTCAGGTGATTTTCAAGTGGAGTTCCTGTCAGGGAGAGTCGATGGGCTGCTTTGATAGACTTGACAGCCTTGAAGGTTCGGGAGGAGGCATTTTTCACATAATGGGCCTCATCCAGAATAATATGGTCCCAGTCTCTATCGATAAATTTTTCAATGTCGTTCCGCAGAGTCTGGTAACTCACAATAATAAGATCCACATCTTCCCCGGGTCCTGGAAGGTAACGTTTCCATGCTGGTCCCGAGTAACGGTGGTACTTGAGATCCGGTGCAAAACGCCGCATCTCAGCTTCCCAATTCGCCAGGGTAACCACCGGACCTACCATCAGTGAAATCCCGAGTTCTCCATCGGCCTTCAGTCTGGTGAGGTAGGCCAGAGCCTGCACCGTCTTCCCAAGGCCCATATCGTCGGCCAGACAGCCCCCCAGATTTTTCTCCTTCAGGTGAAGCAGCCAGGCATAGCCGTGAAGCTGATATGGCCGGAGTTCCGCATTGAAATTCCCCGGGGGGTTCTGGTAGTTTTCCGGATTGAAGTTAGAGAGACTTCTGTAGATTGACCTCTTTCGCTCCAGTTCCAGTACAGTCTCTTCGGCGGCTTCAATCTCCGAGTAGAGGGCATCGATGAGGCTCAGATTGTCCGGGCTTGTGGAGAGAAATCCGCTATCCTCCATTCCGTGGCTTTGAAGGAAGTTCAGCTGTTCAAGGGCCTTGTCTGTCAGGGTGAAATAGGCCTCCCGGGTTCCAGCCAGCCCCCCTCTTTCAAACCATTCATCGAGGTTTAAAGAGTCGGTACCGGATTCGGATACAACCAGGGTGTTCAGTTCCAGAATATCCCCGTTCTTCTGCGCCTGAATCTGGAGGGCGCCTCCCTTTTTTACCGGCCGGTCTTCCAGTCTGATTTCCACACCCGAATCAATCAGGGTGCTACCGTATTTGGTAAGTACTTCGCTTAAAGGCATCTCCAGGCGCAGGGGAATAGATTGGCTTCCCGACAGCCTGGAATATCGGCCCCGCTGCCAGCTTAAGTCCGGCAGGAGCAGGGCTTCCGCCCGGCTCAGCAGCTCTTCTTCTACAACCCGGTTTCTCAAGCCCAGGGGATGGGCATTCTTATCTGTAACAATATTACCTTTTCTTTCGGGAGTAATCTGAGCCGTAGCGTACCGCCATAGAGGTATGAAGTCAGTAACACCTCCCCGGCTGGAAATCTTCAGGACCAGAACCGGATCCAGAACCTTCAGAGATTCGGGAAGATCGGGAATTTCCACCTCTATACCAACGGGTATGCGGTTATTTCCGGTAACCCTGGCCCGGATGTCCGAAGTACTGAGAACTTTCCGGGAGAGCATCAGGCGGATGAACCAGAGATAGTCTCCGGTATTTTCAAGGACAGCAGCAACGGCTGTGGATTCATCCAGTACCAGCAGCTTCTCCTCTGCAGCAATCATTCCTCCGGTTATGGATGTATCACCGGCTCTTAAATCTACGACGGCTTCGTATAAAGGATCGCTATTTGCTGCACTGAGTAGAGGTTCAAAGCGGAGATGGATGGATCCGGCCTCTTCAAAATGCCATGGTTTTCCACCGGGGGTTACCGGGGGATCTTCAGAACCGAGAAGAGAGATTAATTCCGGGCCGATATTGGCGGGGACGGGAAGCTTTGGAATTGCAGCTGCATTGGAGCTTAAAGGCCGGAGAGGGCCGGTGCTTCCGTCTTCTTTAACGATTAATTTTGCCGGCCGGAGGCTCCAGGAGCCGCCTTTCAAGTCGGCGAAGTTAACTCCGTCGTTCTCTGAGTCTGTGGGAGCTTTTAATGGAGACATAGTTTTCTTTGCCCCCAGAACCAGGACGTCCTTTTTCTCCAGATTATCCGGTTCAACAAAGAACAGCAGATCCTGTTCGGGATTAAGCCGGGAATCAATCTCAAAGTCAAAACCGGGCTCAGGCCGACTCTCTTCTTTAATCAGGGCTGAAAACCGCCAGTCATCCTGCCGCTTGTCAGTCAGATGAACGAGTAGAACATTCAGATGAGTACAGGGGAGTTCAGATCCGCATTCGCAGTTCCAGCCTGATTCATTCCAGAGTACCCTGCTGGGTTCTCCTTTATTTTCCAGGACATAAGCCCCGGCGTAACCGGGAGGATTTTGAGTTCTTGTTGAATCGATATTTTCAACTTCCTCATCCAGGCGGTCGAAAAACTTCCACAACTGTCCCTTCTTCAGGAGATTTCTGGCCTTTTCGGCAGCTGGTGATTCAGCGAGAGAAGGGATGTAGTTGCTGTCCAAAGGGTGCATGATACGTTCCGGCATAGAAATAACACTGTACAACTCAGGGGGATATTGAGGTACCGGTTATCAATGCAATTAATAGCTGAGGTCAGCCTCCAAGAATGGGAACCAGAGCCATCAGTACACCGGCTGCAACCGCTGAACCGATTACACCGGCCACATTCGGACCCATGGCATGCATCAGCAGGTAGTTGTTCGGATTCTCCTCCAGCCCTACTTTATTAGCCACCCGGGCGGCCATGGGAACAGCCGAGACACCGGCAGCCCCGATAAGAGGATTAATGGGACTTTTCGGAGAGATTTTATTCATCAGCTTGGCCAGGAGAACGCCCATGGAGGTACCGATCATAAAAGCTACAAGCCCAAGAGCCAGAATACCCAGGGTTGTCCAGTTCAGAAAGACATGGGCAGACATCTTTGAGCCCACAGCGAGGCCGAGCATAATGGTAACGGTATTCATCAGGGCATTCTGGGCTGTGTCGGAAAGGCGATCGGTTACCAGGGATTCTTTGAGAATATTGCCGAACATCAGCATCCCGATAAGGGGTGTTGCACTGGGAAGCAGAAGAATACAGAGGACCAGTACCACGATGGGGAAAATAATCTTCTCCACTTTGGAGACATGGCGCAGCTGTTCCATTTTTATCTGCCGTTCGGCTTTGGTTGTCAGTGCCTTCATAATGGGTGGCTGGATGATGGGGACAAGGGCCATATAGGAGTAGGCTGCAACGGCGATTGGTCCAAGATAGTTGGGAGCCAGTCTGGCGGTTGTAAAAATAGCCGTCGGTCCGTCCGCCCCGCCGATTATACCGATGGAACCGGCGACATGCAGTATCGATTTTGCAAGAAGGGTTCCATCTGGGGCCGTGACAAAGGAAAATCCGGGAATTCGTTCCAGGAGTACTGTCCCGAAGAGGGCAAAAAATATACCGAACTGGGCAGCGGCGCCCAGCAGCAGTGTTTTAGGATTGGCCAGCAGGGGACCGAAGTCGGTCATAGCTCCAACGCCCATGAATATAAGCAGCGGAAAAAGGCCGCTGGCAATACCCATTTCATAAAACTGACCTATGAAACCGCCGAAGGCATCAACATACACATGTCCATCGCCTCCCACCATCTGCACGGTATGACTGGCGATTTCGGCAAAAGGGATGTTTGAAAGAATAGCCCCGAATCCGATGGGAATCAGAAGAAGGGGTTCGAAGCCCTTCTTCATGGCAAGCCAGAGGAGTAGAAGACCGACACTGATCATAACGACGTTGCCCCAGCCTCCAGCCTGGAGAAAACCGTAAATACCGGTGGTTCTCCAGAGTTCAAGCAGGGAATCAGTGAAATTCATTAATTTTCTCCCTTAGCCGATCTGAACCAGGACAGCACCGGATTTTACCTGATCGCCCTGGCTTACCATAACACCGGTGACGGTTCCGCTTGCGGTGGCGGATATCGGTGTTTCCATTTTCATTGCTTCCAGTACCATCACCTCATCGCCTTCAATTACAGTATCTCCCACAGCTACGGTAATCCTGAGTACCAGGCCGGGCATAGGAGCGGTGATTGTTGTGCCTCCGGCCACAGCAGGAGCCACTTGAACAGCAGTGGCAGCGGGGGCCAACGGTGCGGCAGGAGCCGGAGCCACTGTTACAGGTGCCGTGGCAACCGGTACAGGAGCGGCAGCTGGAGCTGCGATTCCGGCTCTTACATCAATATTGTAACTGAGCCCGTTAACGATTGCGGTATTCCCGTTAAGCTGGACACCGTAGGGACGGCCGTTAACGGTAACGGTAACTCCCTGGGCTGTAGTTGGAACTGCAACGGGTGCTGGGGTTGTCGGGGCAGCGGGAGGGGCAGGCTCTTCTTCTTCCTTAACATTCTTACGGACATTGGCCTTGGCTTCTCCTTTGAGAAACTGAATGCCTTTATCCAGACATGCTGCCGCGATGAAGACGTTTTCTTCACTCAGATCTGAAATCCCATTATCGATAAGCATCTGTGTTGCCGCCTCGATACCCAGGGCGGGGTTTTCATCGTTGATGTCAACAACCAGTCGTGTGGTAGGTTCCATATCCATCTGCTCCTGGGCAATTTTAACAACCTCAGGATCCGGATCGACGGGGGTTTTCCCGAAGTAGCCCAATACCATCTTACCGTAACCGTCTGCGATTTTTTTCCAGGGTCCGAACATTGTATTGTTGAAAGCCTGCTGGAAATAGAACTGGGAGACTGGGGTAACAGAAGTTCCAAAACCACCCTTAATAACAACTTCTCCCATGTTTTTAGTGATATCTTCATAACGGTCCAGAAGGTCGTTATCCCTGAGCATCTGGGTGTTGGCGGTTAAGGCTCCTCCGGGCATAGGAGAGAGTGGTATAAGAGGCTCAACTTTCTTGGCTTCAGGAGGCATGAAGTAATCCTTCATACATTCTTTGAAAACATCTTCGGCTTCGTAAACTTTTACAGGATCGATGCCCATGTCGTATTCAGATCCTCTGAGGGCATGGTACATGGTCATCACATCAGGCTGGCAGGTTCCCCCGGAAGCCGGAGACATGGAAAGATCTACCTGGTTTGCCCCGGCGTCCAGAGCGGCGAGGTACTGTGAAATACTGACACCCGCTGTTTCATGGGAATGAAATACCAGTCTGGCATCCTTTCCCAGCAACTTTCGGGCCCGCTTGATGGACTCATACACAACTGATGGAGTGGCTGTACCTGAAGCGTCTTTGAAACAGACTGAGTCAAAGGGAATCTCCGCCTCCAGAATCCCCCGGAGTGTCATTTCATAAAAATCAGGATCGTGGGCACCGGTAACACCTTCGGGGAGGGCCATCAGGGTAACACAGACTTCGTGTTTAGCTCCGGCTTCCACAATAGCTTTACCTGAATCAATGAGGTTGTTCACGTCATTAAGAGCATCGAAGTTCCGGATGGTTGTTATGCCGTGTTTTTTAAAGAGTTTGGCATGCAGCTTGATAATATCCCGGCTCTGAGAACTTAATCCAACAACATTAACGCCTCTGGCAAGGGTTTGAAGGTTTGCATCAGGTCCGGCTGCTGCCCGGAACTGGTCCATCATATCAAAGGCATCCTCGTTGCTGTAGAAGTAAAGTGACTGGAATCGGGCACCGCCCCCGGCTTCGAAGTGCTTGAGCCCCGCTGCACTGGCTGCTTCAACTGCCGGCATGAAGTCTTTAGTGAAAACCCGGGCCCCGAAAACAGACTGAAATCCGTCCCGGAAAGCCGTTATCATGAAATCTACTTTTTTCTTTGCCATTTATTATCTCCTAGAGGGAATGAGCTACTGCGATAGCTGCGGCCAGCTCTGAGTTATCAGTACCGAGGGTATAGGCTGCTGCAACAGCAATAGCCTGTTCCGAGTCATCAGTAACAACCGAAGCAACAACCGCTGCTGCTGATCTTTTTCTGCTGATGGAAATGGGTTTCTCATTTTCCGGGAAGAATCTTAAGATCAGATTCGACATGAATCCCATAGAAAGAACCATGATGGTAAGAAAGGTGAAAACCACCAGCATCCCAACCCCCATGATTATGAGCCCGTCATCAATCATCGTCTTCTCCTGAAAAGGTATAGACTGCCCCGAAAGAATCCCGGACAGACTTTTTGGATAATAAAGGAAAGTACCCTATGATTTCAATAGTAATTTTTTTCTCGATTAACAGATAATCTGAATCGGCAGTTTAGAATCGCCAGCCCAGTGCTGTATCCACAGACATGTCCTGATAGGATATCGGGTACGACCTGACGGGATTGGTGGCCGTGGCACTTTGAAAGGCGTAACCCACGTCCATTGATAAATCCAGTCCCCACTTTGAACGTTCTGTAAGGTTGAGCAGCACTCCCAGCGATCCTGCGGCGTAGATTCCCCCGCCGGTTGAAGAAAGGGCTCCTCCCGGTTCGCTGAGCCAGATATCCCGAAATCCCTGACTGCTTTGAAAAGCGGTGTATCCCAGTTTAACCTGCAAGTAAGTGGAAAAATTTTCAATTTCGCTCAGGCTGATTCTTGCTGCGATGTAAATTGGAATAAATGAAAAAGTCTCATCGCTGCTTCCCCCGTCCCGGAAAACCCTCCGGTTGAGCTGCCATTTGAAACCGGCACCGACTTCGATCCGATCGTTTAAGATGTAGTAGATTTCCACACCGGGAGTAAAACCGTAGCCGGTGCTCCAGGAACTCCTGCCGCCGCTGTTTAACCCGGTTACCGAGAGAAGGCCGATGGGTTCCATGCCGGCGATGGTACGGATCCGGACGTGATCTGCCTGGGCGGATAGGGGGATTGATGCTCCAAACAGGAGTAAGATGATTAAGATTTGTTTGAATCGGCTGAATCGTCGATTTTTCTGGTAGTGGTTCATGTGTTCTCCGGGGGTAGTATATCGCTAAGCAGGTTATGCGTCATGCATAGTGCATTTTCTTGTTTTGTCCTTTTAAAGTGTTCTATTGTAAATAAATATCAGTTTTTCATAGTGAAGCCGTATGAAGAAAGCATTTCACAGAAAAATCACATACTCCACATAGAAAATAAATAGGAACGCGATAAGTTTATTTAATACCGATACTTAAGTTTAAACAGGAATCTTTCCGAAAATTGGAACATGTCTTGCTTGAACTGTTGTTGATAGAGCTGTGCCTGCTTGAGGGGGCAGTATGCGGCAGAAATTTGTTTGAACAAGACACCGGAGCTTTTTTAGTTTCCGGTGAAAGGTGGTTATGATGACTGGTAACTCCGAAAAACGCTCAATTTACAAGATGTCCGCAGGGAAAACCCCAGCCGGTTATTTTCTTATTCTTACCCTGATTGCCCTGCTCGGGGTTACCAGCTGTAAAAATCCCCTCGTCGGGCTTGGGGCCCGGGTGGATCTGACTCCTCCTGAAGGTACCATAACCGGTATAGCTAACGGAGATTACGTCAGTGGTGATATTACCCTGACAGGAACGATTGAGGATGATAAGGAAGTTGACGGGGTCTGGGCCGTAATTAACGGTGTTCAGGTTCCCGGTGTTGTGAATCCTGACGGAACATGGGCCATCGATATTGATACAACAGATGTTGCTTATGCACCGGATGGTTTGAATTCTGATGGGGAACATGATATAACAATTAACCTTAGAGATACTTCGGGTAAAATTACAGAAAAGCAGATGCTTCTGTTTTTTGACAATACTCCGCCGGTACTGATGGTAACATCTCCTGAACTGGTAAGTCCTCAGGATACTTCTCCTATTGTTCTCCGGGGTGAAGCTTACGATCCGTTGCGCTTGAAGGAAGTTCGGGCCACTGTAGGCCAGGGGACATTCACTCTGAGTGCTAATTCCGGAACTGCGGACAGCTGGCTTTTTAATCTGACTCATTCAATAACAGGAATGGAAACCCTTGGAATTATCCTGGAGGCGGAAGATCTGGCCGGGAATATCAGCACAGCGGTTTTTCATGCAAAAGATTTACGTCACCTGAATAACGATGTTTCTATTACCGTAATAGATCTTTACAACCTTGTTGATGGAACGGCTCTTTCCGGAGCAACTATTACACCTGTTGATGTTCTTCAGTCTACGGTTCATGCCGGCATGCCTTCAGGCAGTTCTTCTACTCATCTCACATTCGGAGCCGGTATTGACGGACTTCCGATAGATGTGGATATGAGCGGTGATATCCCTCAGATTACCGTTACAACACCCAATCCGAATATTCCGAGTCCCGGTGATACCATGGGACCGGCTTCAGAGGTGAATGGAAGTATTTCTGATAATGTGGAAGTAGATGAAACT
>Ga0209633_10002872_pt1 | contig 16283 bp, 13 predicted proteins | sample Cruoilmetagenom1_FD_187290 | JGI IMG/M metagenome (GOLD analysis project Ga0209633, IMG submission 187290) | Oil polluted marine microbial communities from Coal Oil Point, Santa Barbara, California, USA - Sample 1 (SPAdes) (version 2) | ecosystem: Environmental > Aquatic > Marine > Oil seeps ... | reverse complement strand
GCCCATGATGGTTTACTTCGAAAATAGATTCCCCATGTGTCATTGCGACCCTGAGCGAAGCGAAGGGGAAGCAATCTCACTCTCATTACCCCGAGATTGCTTCGGGGCCTTGCCCCTCGCAACGACATACCTATTTTCATGATTCGCTGGTGGGCAACCGCCCATGATGGTTTACTTCATAAATCACCTATGAAATCTGTCAAGGTGCAATTTAGGAGCTTAAGGGTGCCTTCCCAGTGCGCCAAGGCCGCCAAGAGATAAAAGCTTATCCAAGGCCAAGCTCTTGGAAATATTCCGGGAAATAGACTGGTTCCAGCCAGCCGGTAACTGGAACTAGCCTTCCATTCTGAACCTGAAGTATTATCTCATGATTAAATGCCCACGGTGTCCTAGGAGTCAAGGTCACTGGAGGCCCTAGCCCAGTATCAAGGTCCTTTATGCTGAAAAGGCCATCCCTGACAGCACGCCGATCCAGGTTCTCATATCCAACCTTTTCCAAAGCTTCCCTTATACCTTCAACTACAATGTCCATTAGAGCTGGTGTGAATAGATAATATGAGGTAATCTTCTCTGGTTCCCAGCCACGATACTTCTTGGCTAACTTACTTACGAACTCCATCCCAGGTAACCCCTTCACCATATTAGTAGGGAAATATTTCACATTATAAAATCCTTCGCTATCTTCCTTTCCAGCTACGTTTATCATGGCTTCGTCAATAGTGGCATAAAGCCCACAATAATTTACTCCACCTTGTGGAATCCCTAGCCTCTTGGCATCCTTTATCACAGTCGCCACATTGGAACCAGTCTGGTTCATAAAAATCCAGTCCGGATTCTTACTCGCCAGCCTGAGTTGCTCGACAGAGGTATCTATAGTTGCTATGGGAACGCGCTCTGAGCCAATAAGTTCGATTTTAGCTCCTCCCATGGCGTTCATTGCCTCGATGCAGCCCGGGGTCTCTTCCTCTAAAGATATGCAGGATCGGTACTCAGTAACTATCATCCCCAGCCTGATGGGACGTTCCTCAGTCCACTGCTCCTTAGCCCAGTTTAAAAAGACTGAGAACTCAGGGACATATCCAGGGAAACCCCAAACAAAGTATGGCGGCTCCCCTCTATGCTTCTTTAATACATCCACCCAATCATGAGTGAAACCAATATTAGATACTACTGGAATCCCCTGTGTAAGGTATTTGTCTAGCAATACATCCATCCCGCTTGAGGTAACATGCAGCTCCATCAAACATCCTGCCGCTTGAAACCTCTTCTGCGCGATAATAATCCTAGACACACTTACGCCATCATCTTCCCACATTGCCTCGAGAAGGATACCATTGCCAAATCCACCTTTTTCATTAAATTCCTCTATATAGTCCATCTGGGCATAATGATGATACAAAGTAGTTGAAGCCGCCGGCCCACTGAGGGCCATATGAATTCCTATTTTCACTTTTTTCTCACCTGGCTCTGCCCGAGCCACCTGTGGAATACAGACACTGGCTACCAGAGCCAGTGATAGCCCCACTGCTAAAAGCCCTGCTCCGATCCTTTTCCATGCCTCCTTCATTTCCGCAACCCTTTCTATGTTTTCCACCTTGAATCCTCCCCTCAACATCTTTCACCTTCTCTCCCTGCCAACTCCTCGGTTTATATGATTACAAATACACGGGGGGTTGTCAAGCCTTGCAACGGCGTGTTATGCTTTCACCTATTTACCTAGTAAAGGCGGGGCCACGGTGCGATCATTATATAAGGTATGTATGGGGAATAGGCAAGCCGTTAAATTGGGAGGCATAAGCTGTGGTATAAGCCCCCGCCGACATTATATACACTTTGTCGCCAATCTCAAGCTCGGGAAGTTCCACGCCGGTTGAGATGACATCAAAGCTGTCACAGGCTGGGCCGGCAAGTATGTAGCTGGACGCTTGCCCCTCCTTAGCTACCTCGAGGGGATATTTGATGCCACCGATACTTTCCATCAGGCCATTGAATACCCCTATATCTAAATAGAGCCATCTTTGCCCCTGGCGCACCGCTTTGGCCAACACCGTGGCCACCAGAACCCCCGCCTCACCTACCAGAGCTCTCCCCGGTTCGGCTATTATCTCTGCTTCTCCATCCTCAGTAAAGATTCCTCTCACGGTGCGATTGATTATCTGGGCAATCTCACTGATCTGGGGGACGGGTTTGGTGTATTGGATGGGGAAGCCACCGCCAATATTCAGCAAATGTAACTTTATGCCTTCTCTTTCGGCTAACTCCCACAGCAGTTTACTTTTCTGAATTGCCTCGATCCAGGTCTTAGGATTGGTGCACTGGGAGCCAACATGGAAGGTGATGCCATAGGGCTTAAGCTCTTTCCTTTTCGCTTGCACCAGCAATTCAACACCACGCTCAATATCGATGCCAAATTTTGAAGCCAGTGGCCACTCACTGCCCTCATTGGATACCGCCAGACGAAGGCAAAGGCGCACCCCCGGGGAAAGACAAGCTAATTTCTCCACCTCGGTATATGAATCGAAGGCAAAAAGGCCTACCCCATAGCTATATGCTGCCTCGATGAATGCCTCGCTTTTCACCGGGTTAGAAGAGATGATCTTATCGGGAGGGATGCTTAAATCGAGCAGAAGCTTAAGCTCCCCCAATGAAGAGATCTCAAAGCCAGCACCAAGTTCATGAAAAAGTTTCACCACCTCGAGGTGGGGGTTAGCCTTTAAAGCATAGTAAATCTTGGCTTCACCAAGTTCCCCAGACAAGGTTTCATATTTTTGCCGCATCACCTCTTTACTCAGGAAAAGGATTGGCGTCCCTTCCCGGTCGACAATCTCACCAATGACTTGGGGAGAAAACCAAGCTTGTCCCGACTTAAGCAATGGCTTAAGCTCCTCTCTGGCTGAATTCCTTTGCCCGCCCACAGCAGTTTTTGTATTTTTTGCCACTGCCGCAGGGGCAGGGATCGTTACGCCCCACCTTTTTACCCCTTTTGCCGGCAGGGGAAGTTAGCCCTTGAGGGGGTTTTGCTTCTTTGCTCGCAATAGTTACATGGTAGATGGAATGCACTATATCGTGCCAGATATTAGCCAGGAGGCTCTGGAATAGGGCATGCCCCTCTTTTTTATAGGCAATGAGAGGGTCAGTATGGCCCACTGCCTGAAGTCCGATCCCTTGGCGGATATGTTCCATCATAGTCAAGTGCTCTATCCACAGATTATCGATGATGCGAAGCATCACTAGCCGCTCCAGCAGCCTCATATTCTCCGCACCGAGTTGTTGCTCCTTCTCCTCGTAGAGATCCTTGGCGCACCCGATAAGCTTCTGCTCTATCTCCGGCAAGCTCAGCTCGGAGAGAGAATGATTTAGGGATGAAGGCAAGGGGAAAATACTAACCATGTTCTCCACCAGACCATCTATATCCTGCTTGTCACCAAGGTGAGCATCTACCAAGGCTTCAATCTCTTGCTGAATCATGTCTTGGATATTTGCCTTCAAGTCAGCGTGGGTGAGGATTTTCTTCCTCTCGGCATAAATTACCTCGCGGTGCTTATTCACCACATCATCGTATTCTACTAGATGCTTGCGAATGTCAAAATGGTAGCCTTCCACACGAACCTGCGAGTTCTCAATCGCTTTACTCACCCAGGAATGCTCGATGGGGGTAGCCTCGCCCATTCCTGCCCATTCCATAACGCCTTTAATTCTTTCGCCGCCAAAGCGGTGCACAATATCATCTTCCAAGGAGACATAAAAGCGGGAACTCCCCGGGTCTCCCTGCCGTCCCGAGCGCCCCCGGAGTTGATTATCGATGCGCCTTGCCTCATGGCGTTCGGTACCAATAATATGAAGCCCACCAAGCTCAACCACTTTGTTGTGCTTCGCCAGCCACTCCGCTTCATTCTGCACTTCGGGATTTCCCCCCAGGATAATGTCTACTCCTCTTCCTGCCATATTAGTGGCCACAGTCACTGCCCCGGGACTACCCGCCTGGGCAATAATATAGGCCTCCTTCTCATGATACTTGGCGTTCAGCACCTCGTGAGATATTCCTTTTCTTTTCAACAGCTCACTCAATCGCTCTGATTTCTCAATGGACACTGTGCCCACTAACACTGGGCGCCCAAGTGTATGAAGCTTATCTATTTCATCGGCTACAGCCAGGAACTTGGCCTCCTCGGTTTTGTAGATTTGGTCTGCATACTCAGTGCGAATCAGGGGCACATTTGTGGGGATAACCACCACCTCAAGCTTATATATTTTATGGAACTCTTCTGCTTCAGTGACCGCTGTGCCGGTCATGCCGGCCAGTTTCTTATATATGCGGAAATAGTTCTGGAAGGTTATCGTAGCTAAGGTTACACTTTCCCGCTGTATCCTGACCCTTTCTTTGGCTTCGATCGCCTGATGCAGTCCTTCAGAGTATCTTCTGCCAAACATCAATCGTCCAGTGAACTCATCGACTATAATAACCTGACCATCCTTTACCACATAGTCGCGATCTCGCCTATAAAGGGCATGCGCCTTGAGTGCACTCTCTAGGTAGCGGGTGAGGGTATAGCTTTCCGGATCATAGAGGCTGGGGGATTTGAGCAAACCTTCAATTTTCAGCATCCTCTCCAGTTTGACAATGCCATCATCAGTAAGATTCACTGCCCGCATCCTCTCATCGATGACATAATCTTCACCCCGGGACAGTTGGGAGACAAGTTTAGCAAAGGTATAGTATTTTTGCGCTGCCTCCTCAGCAGCACCGCTGATAATTAGTGGGGTGCGAGCTTCGTCGATGAGGATGTTATCTACCTCATCCACAATGGCGTAATTCAATGGGCGCTGCACACATTGAGAGAGGTCGAGCACCATATTGTCGCGGAGATAATCAAAGCCAAACTCATTATTAGTCCCATAGGTGATATCAGCCTTATAGGCCTCGTGACGGGAGATAGGGCTAAGGAACTTCCAGCGAGGATCTTCTGAGTCATAAGTCGTATCGTAGAGATAAGAGGTTTCGTGCTGGATGCTGGCTACACTTACCCCTAAGGCATGGTAAATAGGGCCCATCCAGCGAGCATCCCGCTTAGCCAAATAATCGTTGACTGTTACCAGATGACATCCTTGTCCGGAAAGGGAATTAAGGTAGAGAGGGAGAGTAGCCACCAGAGTCTTCCCCTCGCCAGTCTTCATCTCAGCGATCTTCCCTTGGTGGAGAACTATTCCTCCCACAAGCTGCACATCGAAATGTCTCTGCCCTATAGTCCTTTTCGCTGCCTCGCGAACTGCAGCAAACGCCTCGGGCAGCAGCATATCTAATGGCTCGCCATCTTCATGCCTCTTCTTAAACTCGTCGGTCTTAGCGCCAAGCTGGGCATCGGTGAGCCTTTCAAATTCACCTTCCAGAGCATTTATTCTGGCTACTTGAGACCCCAGTTTCTTAAGCTCCTTCTCGTTGGAATCAACTAAACTCGACAGCCACTTGAACATCGCTACTTCCTACTCAAACATCGCTCCCACCGATGATCCAGTATGAATGCGCCGAATTGCCTCGCCCAGGAGCGGCGCTATGGAAAGGACAGTAATCTTTTCCAGCTTTTTGTGCCCAGGGACAGGGATGGTATCGGTGACTACTACCTCTTTTACCTCACTTTGGGCGATCCTTTGAATAGCAGGGCCGGAGAGCACTGGATGAGTGCAACAGGCATATATCTCACTTGCCTTGTGCTCAGTTAACGCAGCCACAGCACTGACCAGAGAGCCGGCGGTATCTATCTCATCATCTACCAGGATAGCGCGCTCCCCATTGACTTCGCCGATGATGTTGAGAGCTTCAGAGCGGTCGGCATTGCCTACTCTCCGCTTCTCGATAATAGCTAAAGAGGCATCAAGCTTCTGAGCGAGATCTCGGGCTCGCTTGGAGATGCCGATATCGGTAGCCACCACTACTAGATCAGCCCATGCTTTCCCCTGGAAATAGTGGCTTAGCAAGTAGAGAGCGGTCAGCTCATCCACGGGGAGATTGAAAAAGCCTTGAATCTGCTCGGCATGTAGATCCACAGTAAGCACCCGATTTGCTCCGGCTACAGTGATAAGGTCGGCCACTAGTCTGGCGCTTATCGGCACTCGTGGCTGATCTTTTTTATCGGTGCGTCCGTAGCCGTAATAAGGGATCACCGCAGTGATTCGCCTTGCCGAGGCCCGCTTCATAGTATCAAGCATAATCAACAGTTCTACCAAGCTTTTATTTACTGGAGAGGAAATTGGCTGGACAACGAACACGTCTCTTTCTCGCACATTCTCCAAAACGCGCACAAAGATATTTTCATTGCTGAACTCAAAGACCTCTGCCTTGCCTAAAGGTATACCTAAATAGTCACATATCCCCTGGGCCAGAGCAGGGTGGGTATTACCACTAAATACCTTCAGCTCGTCAATCATCCCTGCCCTCCTTATGGCCAATCTTCCAAGTAGCCTATGGTTAGTATAACATAGCCAGGACTGCTGAAAAAGTCCGACGAAGTCTTTCAGCGGTCTCTCGTCTCCTTTTTCATGGCAATATACAAGCTAAAGCCAAGCCCACCGTAAACGAATAGACAGCCGCAGATTAACATTATCCAGGCGCCAGTGGGCATTTATTCCCTCCCCCCAACTCTCTGGAAGATGAAGGCTAAAATGATGGCTCCAACCACCATAAGCCAACCCCCGACAACCAAACACCAAATCGGATACTCCGAATAAGGTTGTTGAAATTCCCGATAAAGACTGAGGCCCAAGGATAAACCCAGAATCGAGGGGGCGATGAACTTAACCATAATCTCCCACCAGCCCCCCACTCTGATCTCTGACACTGAGTTTAGAAAGGTGCGGAATGGCGAAGCGCCAAAGAAATAGGCCAAGACTACCGCCTCGACGAGTCCTACTGCCACCAGCCCATAGTTACTCACCCAATGATCGGCGATACCCAACCAGTAAAGCCCGCCCCGGCTCGAGTAGACAAGCCCTACCAGGAAGGCAAGGCTGGTTACCACTAAAGTGGCTTTGCGGCGACTGATTTGCCATTTATCGACCAAACTGCTAACACAAGACTCAACTAGGGAAAAGGCAGAGGTAAAGGATAGCATTAGTAGAGTGAGAAAGAAAAGCATCCCAAAAAGGGGTGCAGCAAGCGGGAGCTTGCTGATCGCCGCAGGAATGGTAACGAACGCTAAGCCAATGCCTGAAGTGGCAACCTCAGCTACTTCAACACCGGTTGCCTGAGCCAGATAACCTAGGATGCTAAATATGGTGAAGCCGGCAAAGAAGCTTATCCCGGTATCGGCGAAACTGGTGATAAAGGCATTGTTGGTGACCTCGGAGTCATGTGGCAAATAGCTAGCGTAGGTGATCATCACCCCGGTGGCCAGACTTAAGGAGAAAAACACCTGGCCATAAGCTGCCAGCCACACCTGGGGGGAAAGCAATTGACTGAAATTAGGCTCAAGATAATAGCTTATTCCCTCTATGGCTCCGGGTAGGGTAAGTCCCCTGGCCGCTAGAACAGCCAGCAATATGAAGGGCAAGGGAACGATCCACATCGCTACCCTTCCCATTTGTCTAACCCCTCTAGAGATGGTAAAGAAAACACACACCCAGGTAAGGGCAAGCCCAAGCAGAATATACCCTGGGATTCCTCCAAGGCCGCCGGGAGGCTGATTTAACTGGAGAACCTGGTGGTGAAAAAAGCCGTGGGTATCACTCCCCCAGGCTAGGGTAGCGGAATAGAACAGGTAATTCCAGCACCAGGCCATTATTACCGCATAGTAGGCAACCAATAAAAAAGCGACTATAACAGCCCACCAGCCTACCCATTCAAATCTCTTATCCACTTTGGCGAAGGAAGCTGGGGCTGACCTTTGCATCTTGATTCCCAAGCCATATTCCAACATCATCAAAGGTATCCCGGCAGTAAACATGGCCACGAAATAAGGAATCAAGAAGGCCCCCCCGCCATTCTCATAGGCGACATAAGGGAAGCGCCAGATATTTCCCAGCCCTACCGCCGAGCCGATTGCTGCCATAATGAATCTCGGTCGGCTAGCCCATCTTTCTCTTGTCTCTGCCATTGCCGTGAATAGATTAGTGGCTGTTCGTTGATCTGTCAATCCGACATGTCAAATCATTTATAGTCCTTTGCAAAATAGCTTGTATAGTGTGCTGTTAATGTATTACAAAATCCCCCTTTAGAAAAGGGGGACTAAGGGGGATTTGACTCTCCCCAACGGCAAGGAGGATTATAAAGAATTTTGCGGATGACTATAAGTAGGTAACCCAACCTTAGGTTGTTGCATCATAAAAGATGTTCTTGAATAACCTCGCCCCGGTAAAGGTCATTCTTTTCCGTATCCTGGGTCCCAAATTTACCCCGGGTGTATCTTCCCTAATGACATACTTCCTCGCCTGACCAGTATTACGGCAATATTCATCCAGGATTTGGGACTTCTCCCTTTTAGTCTTGGCCTTTAAGTATCTTTCCCTTAGCACCTTCAGGTATTCATTTCTTGAGTGCATGTCCATCCTCTCCATGTAGCCTGGTCTCACCTCCTCTCAAGAGTATTAGCCAGGCTGTATCTTAAACGATATCGGTTACATTTTAGGTGATTCAATTCGCGATATTGCATTCTTTATCCCGCTATTGTATAATCTCAGCGGGCTTTGAGGAGAACAGAGTGGAGGTAGCTCTTATTGGTTACACTTCTGACCCGGAACTTGCTATTGCCACCGCTGCCCGTGTTTCCTCCTCTTCAACAACTGCCCCCGAGCTTTTGAGAAAGCTAACCCGGGATCAAGTAGACAGCTTAATCAAGCAGCTTATCTCGAGAGGTCACCTTTCCCCTTTTGAGCATGCTAGTTTTACCTTCGCTATTAGTGGTATCTCGCGAGTCACCAGCCATCAATTGGTTCGCCACCGCCTGGCGAGCTATACTCAGCAAAGCCAACGGTATGTCTCACTAAAGAAGTTGAACTATGTGATTCCAGCTACAATATCTGTAAATCCAGAGATAGAGAGCAAGTACCATGAGGCAGTCCGAAATGCCCACCAGCTTTATCTCAACATGCTGGACGCAGATATCCCCGCTGAGGATGCACGCTATGTGCTGCCTCAAGCGATGGAAACCAATCTGGTGATGACAATGAATGCCCGGGAGCTGATGCACGCCTGCTCTCTGAGGCTATGTCTCAAGGCTCAATGGGAGATCGTCCAGCTATTCCAGGCAATAAAGGGGGAGGTGGAGAGGGTAGCTCCCCGAATCGGGGCCGAGCTCAAGCCCAAGTGCTATCAACTGGGATATTGCGATGAGGCTGAGAGTTGCGGTATCTTCCCTACAAAGGAAGAGATTGAGGTTAAGGTGAGATAAAAAATTTGCCATATTGGAGGTGATAAAAAAATGGCAGCGGAAATAATCAGTGGTACCGAGATAGCAGCTCAGATCCGGGAGGAGCTGAAGGGAAAGGTCAAGGAACTGAAGGAGAGGAAGGGGACAACCCCGGGGCTGGTCATGGTCAGGGTTGGAGAGGACCCAGCTTCAGTATCCTATGTCTCGGCTAAGAGCAAAGCCAGCGAGGAGATTGGCATCTACTCCGAGACGATAGTTTTCCCGGAGGATACCACAGAGGAGGTTCTATTGGCCAAGGTCGAGGAGCTTGATAAAGACCCCAAGTTCCACGGTATTCTCGTCCAGCTTCCTCTACCAAAGCACATCAATGCTGACAAGGTGTTAAATGCCATCGATCCCAGAAAGGATGTCGATGGCTTCCACCCGGTGAATGTAGGCAAACTCCTCATCGGGGAGCCTTATTTCATGCCTTGCACCCCCCATGGGGTTCAGGAGCTTTTGGTTCGAAGTGGCAACAGCCCTGAGGGGAAGCATGTCGTCATCTGTGGTAGGAGCAATATCGTGGGCAAGCCTCTCATGGCAATACTGGTGCAAAAGAAGAAGGGTGCCAATGCCACGGTAACGGTATGCCACACTGGAACCAAAGACCTGGCATCGGTAACCAAGAATGCGGATATTGTCGTGGCTGCCATGGGAAGCCCTAAGGCAATAACAGCAGACATGGTTAAGGATGGGGCGGTAGTCATCGATGTTGGGGTGAACCGGATTCCCGATGAGACTAAAAAGAGCGGCTTCCGGCTTGTTGGGGATAGTGATTTCGATGCCATCAAGGAAAAGGCGAAGGCGATCACTCCGGTACCTGGTGGCGTAGGACCAATGACGGTCACCATGCTCATGGCAAATACTGTGAGGGCTGCCGAGATGCACTCAGCATAGCGGAGCCAAGTTCACTCAGTAGATATCATATTCAAAAAGTGTTACGAATTTAGGAAGGAGGTTTCTGTGGCTTACGACGCAACAAAAATGCAGGATTGGCAGATCGCAGAGGCGGCTGAGGCAAACATGCCTACCTCTGAGAAGTGGCGGGAAAGGCTGAACCTACAAAAGGATGAGGTCATTCCCTTCGGTAGGCTGTGCAGGCTCGACTTCATGAAGATCATCGAGCGCCTCAAGGACAAGCCGGACGGCAAGTATATTGAGGTGACCGCCATCACCCCCACGCCACTGGGAGAGGGAAAGACCACAACCACTATGGGCATCTTGGAAGGCATGGGTAAGCGGGGAAAGAATGTAGGTGGCTGCATCCGACAACCCTCAGGTGGTCCCACCATGAATATCAAGGGAACTGCTGCCGGTGGCGGCAATGCGCTGCTCATTCCAATGACTGAATTCTCCATGGGGCTTACCGGTGACATCAACGATATCATGAACGCCCACAACCTGGCCATGGTCGCGCTCACCTCAAGAATGATGCACGAGCGCAACTACAATGACGAGCAACTGGCTAGGCTCACCAAGATGCGCCGTCTGGATGTCGACCCCACCAGGGTGGAGATGGGCTGGATTATGGACTTTTGCGCCCAGTCCTTGCGCAATATTATCATTGGTCTGGGCGGCCGCATGGATGGCTACACGATGCAGTCCAAGTTCGGCATTGCCGTGAGCTCCGAGCTTATGGCCATGCTATCTATCGTCAAAGACCTCGCAGACCTCCGTGAGAGAATGGACCACATTACTGTGGCATTCGACAAGAGAGGCAATCCTGTTACAACGGGCGATCTGGAGGTGGGCGGCGCCATGACTGCCTGGATGCGCAACACCATCAACCCCACCCTGTGTTCCACGGTGGAGTATCAGCCGTGCATGGTCCACGCCGGTCCCTTTGCCAACATTGCCGTAGGCCAGTCCTCCATCATCGCTGACCGCATTGCTCTCAAGATGTTTGACTACCATGTGACCGAGAGCGGCTTCGCTGCAGATATCGGTTTCGAGAAGTTCTGGAATGTCAAATGCCGCTACAGCGGCCTCAAGCCGCACGTGTCGGTGCTCACCACCACCATCCGGGCCCTGAAGATGCACGGCGGCGGGCCCAAGGTGGTGGCTGGTATTCCCCTGCCTGATTCCTACACCAAAGAGGACCTGGGACTCTTGGAGAAGGGCATTCCCAACATGGTGCACCACATCAACACCATCAGAGCTTCCGGCATCAGCCCGGTGGTGTGCATCAATGCCTTCCACACCGACACCAGGGATGAGATCGCCATGGTCAGAAAGGCGGCTGAGGCAGCTGGCGCGCGCTGTGCTGTGTCTACCCATTGGGCCGATGGCGGCGACGGTGCCCTGGAGCTGGCTGATGTAGTGGTGGAAGCCTGCAAAGAGGAGAGCGAATTCAAGTTTCTGTATCCAATGGAGATGAAACTCAGGGACCGAGTCGACAAGATCGCCAAAGTGGTCTATGGGGCCGATGGCGTGAGCTGGACGGCCGATGCGGAAGCCAGGGCGAAGATGCTTGAGAACGATTCCAAATACGATGATTACGTCACCATGATGGTGAAGACGCATCTCTCCCTCACCCATGATCCGGCCATAAAGGGTACCCCCAAAGGTTGGCTACTGCCCGTTCGAGATGTGTTGATCTACTCTGGTGCCAAGTTCCTCTGTCCCTGCGCCGGCACCATCAGTCTGATGCCGGGGACTAGTTCCGATCCGGCCTTTAGAAAGGTAGATGTAGATGTAAAAACCGGAAAGGTGCAGGGACTGTTTTAGGGATCGCCTTTCTGGGGCTAGAGCAGCAGGGTTCTTCCTCACCGCGGTATTGTGATGGGCACCGTGAAGCTGACCCTCAGTGGGCAGTGTGCTTGGTGGCATGCCTCCGGCACCGAGAAGGAACTGGAGTTGGTGCCCGAGAAATCCCTGGAGGCTGGTGTTGCGGTTTGAGAAGGTTGGGCTAAATGAGGGGAAGAGGCTCTAGGTCTAGCCAAGGGATTGTTTTAAAAGGCAAGGCAATATATAATTTGATTCACGAACGGGTGTAACTTTGAATTACCAAAGGCTGGAGGAATTCCAACCTATTTTCTATCCCAAGTCCATCGCTGTAGTCGGTGCGTCTCGCAATGAATGGAAGCCAGGAACCGGATTTTTGAAGGCACTGCTTGAGGCCGGCTTTAAGGGAGAACTTTATGCCGTCAACCCTAGCGGTGGAGAGATTCTGGGGCTTGAGGCTTATCCCAATGTGAAAGCAATCCCGGACCCCTTAGATTATGTTATTGCCTCCATCCCCGCTCAGTCTATACTCCAACTGCTTGATGATTGTGCTGCTAAAGGGGTGAAGGCAGTACACATGTTCACTGCTGGATTCAGGGAAACGGGAACGGAGGAAGGGCGAAGGCTGGAGGCTGAGATTGCCCGGAAGGCAAAGATGTATGGAATTCACATCATTGGCCCTAATTGCATTGGTGTATATAGCCCCAAAATTAATATGCCCTATGGTATGGCGAACGTGATAGGCGAAGTGGGCCCAGTAGCCTTCATCTCCCAAAGTGGTGGGGTGGGGTGGAGGGTAGTCAGGGCAGGAGTTTGCCGCGGAATCACTTTCAGCAAGGGGGTAAGCTACGGGAATGGCTGTGACTTGGATAGTGTGGATTATTTGGAGTATTTTGCCCTTGATCCTGAAACCAAGATCATCGGCGCCTACTTAGAGGGGGTAAGGGAGGGACAGCGCTTAGTTCAGTTACTTCAACAGGTTTCTCCCACTAAGCCGGTAATATTATGGAAGGGGGGCAGGACGGAGGCTGGGGCAGCAGCGGCTGCCTCTCATACCGGTTCTCTGGCTGCCTCCGATGCAGTTTGGGGCGCCGCTTTAAAACAAGCCGGTGCCATTAAAGTAGATAATGTGGATGAGCTGGTAGATACTATTTTAGCCTTCCATCACCTTCCTTGGCTTGCTGGACGCAATGTCGCCCTCGTTTCCGGGCTGGCGGCTGGTGGGGGGGGTGATAGTGTCTCTTCCGCCGATAGCTGTACCAGTCTGGGACTAAATGTCCCTCCCTTCACTGTGGAAACAAGAAATCAGTTAAAGATCATTCACCCAGTGCCAGGTACTATCTTCCGAAATCCTCTCGACCTGAGTGGCGCTGGGTTAAGTCTTCAAGTTCTAGGGCAGGCTATTGACTTGGTCGGCGCTGACCCTAACGTAGATATGGTTATAATTCAAGAATTTGTAGATGATATTGTTGGGATGTGGCCTCAGGGGGCAGTGGAGGAGATCAACGACATTTTTGTGAGCTTTAGACAAAGGGAATCGAAGCCTATAGTGGTGGTTTTGCCGCCAGGGCTGGCTGAGCCAGAAAGGATAGCTGTGGGAAAATACCTTTCCGCTGCTCGAATACCGGTTTATCCCACCTTGGAGCGGGCAGCTAAAGCCCTGGCGAATATGAATCAATACCTCGCCAGAAAATCTTGATTGGGAGGAGGGTTAACTCAAAGATGCCTATAGAATTTAAAAAGGTCAGTTATGAAGCGGCAGCAATCTTGAGCCCACTGTACCAATTTCAACCAGATATTCAAACCGTTGAATACCGCTGGGACCCGCTGACAGGGGAGAAGCGGAATTACAATGCTAAGTATATGGAGAAGGCCAGGATGTTTTACCCTCCCTCCGATGAGAAACTAATCGAGGAGCTAGCCGAGAAGAGTAGAAGCAATTGTTTCTTCTGCCCTGAGAATATAGAGAAGATGACCCCCAAATTCTCTGCAGAGCTTTTCCCTGGGGGAAGATTCCGTCGTGGGGAGAACTGGGTTTTTCCCAACTTGTTTCAGATCTATGATTTTACCGTGGTAGCCACTCTAACCGAAGAGCACTTTCTGAAATTGGATGAATTCTCCCCCGAGATATTCAGTCAAGCTCTAGAGGCCTTGATTGAATTCTTTGGCATAGTTTATAGGGCAAACCCCAAATGTCGCTATCCCGTTGTGGGGATGAACTATCTTCCCCCAGCTGGCTCCAGCCAATTCCATCCTCACCTTCAGGTTTACTTAAGCCAGCTCCCTTACCATCATATCGATTATATGATCAAGCAAAGCAAAGCTTACCAGGAAAAGAATGGAGCAAACTTCTGGCAGGAACTGATAGAGAGTGAAAAGCAAGCTGGAGAGAGGTATATAGGGAAGATAGGCAATGTGGAGTGGCTGACAAGCTTCTGCCCTATGGGGCAGGATGAGTTCCAAGGCATTGTGTGCGGCAAGTCCAACCCCCTGGAATTTGATGCTGAGGATATTAAGGGCATAAGTCAGGGTTTATCCAAAATCCTCAAATTCTATAAAGAGATAGGGATGAGCAGCTTCAATTTTATTATCTACTTTGGACCTTTGGAGGAGAGGAGCGACGAGTTTTGGTCCAGCATCAGGATAGCGGTTCGGGCTAATTTTGCCCCCAATTATGTGAGCGAGATCCACCTTGCCCAGATATTCTACCACGAGGCATGGCCTTTCTCCCCTCCCCCCGAAGCCCTGGCCGCCTCTTTCCGAAGCTACGCTGGATTTTAATGCTTTATGGCTAGGTATACCAGCCAGGCTATAACTCTTACCTTGATGGCACAATGAAAGCCATCTGATGGGGTTTTATAATCATGAAGGGATAGGGAAAATAACCTTGTTGACCTTTGTGTTGGACATCGTGTTTCAAATTTGGCGATGAAGACTTCTGAATTTGATTATTCTCTCCCCCCTGAGCTTATTGCCCAAACCCCTATTGAACCCCGAGACCACTCTCGCCTTATGGTTCTCTGCCGCCATGATAACTCTATTGAGCATCATCGCTTTTTTGAAATCGCTGAATACCTTCGGTGTGGGGATATCTTGGTACTTAATAACAGCCAAGTTATTCCGGCAAGATTAAAAGGGCACAGAGAAAGTGGGGGCAAGGTAGAGCTTTTGCTCCTTCGCCGCCGAGAAGGTGGGATATGGGAAACCCTAGCCAGACCAGCACGCCGGGTCAGAATAGGAGATAAAATAGAGATAACACATGGTGAAGGGCAAGAGCTGGCAGAGAACTCTACTTGGGGTGAGGTATTAGACGGGGGAGAGGCAGGACTCAGGGTTATTCAGTTTGCTGACGAAGCTAAGCTAGAAAGATTAGGCGAGATACCCTTGCCACCTTACATCCACGTCCCACTGGCTGATCCTGAGCGTTATCAAACAGTTTATGCTAAGGCGAAGGGGAGTGTAGCCGCACCCACTGCGGGGCTGCATTTCACCCCCCAGCTCCTTGATAGACTTAGGGAGAAAGGTGTTGAGCTTGCTTTTGTGACCCTCCATGTGGGGCTGGATTCCTTTCGTCCCATCCGCACCGATGACCCCCAGGAGCATAAAATGCACCGGGAATATGGTGAATTGGATGAACAAGCTGCTGCAAAACTCTCCACAGCTAAGGCGGAGGGGAGGCGCATTATCTGTGGGGGTACTACTACTGTCAGGGTATTAGAACAAGCCGCCATAATGGAGGGTGAAGATCTAAAGCCATTTAAGGGTTGGGTGAACCTGTTTATTCTCCCTGGACATCGCTTCCGCATGGTAGATGGTCTGATCACTAATTTTCATCTCCCCCGCTCTACACTTTTGATGCTGGTTTGTGCTTTTGCCAGCAAGGAACTCATTAACCGGGCCTATCAGGAAGCGACAAAAGTGGGCTATCGCTTTTACAGCTATGGAGATGCCATGCTGATTTTGTGAGCAGCAAAAGGATGGGAAGCTTTGTCAGGAGTGCTTATGCCCCCTGGGCAGGCTGGATGAACTTGGGGGGTGGGGGGATACCATAAGGTAGTCGACAATCTTGAGGTGAAGGAGGACATCTCGTTCGAGTTAGATCGGATGTTCCACCCCATTTTCGACAAATATTCTGGAAAATGAATGTGAATCGCCTGTTTT
>Ga0209633_10002871_pt1 | contig 16290 bp, 15 predicted proteins | sample Cruoilmetagenom1_FD_187290 | JGI IMG/M metagenome (GOLD analysis project Ga0209633, IMG submission 187290) | Oil polluted marine microbial communities from Coal Oil Point, Santa Barbara, California, USA - Sample 1 (SPAdes) (version 2) | ecosystem: Environmental > Aquatic > Marine > Oil seeps ... | reverse complement strand
TTGAGCCATCAGCGGCGACCGAAACCGACTTAACGTTCGAGTGTCCGTAATCCGTAATCCGCGAAAGCTGCCCCTTCGTGCTCAGAGCTCACGGCTCACAGCCCCAAGCTCATCCAGCAGGAACGCGAGCACGAACGCCTCGTCCTTCCAGATGTCATAGCGGCCGGATCGGGCGAAATGGCCGGCACCCATCTCCGTCTTCAGGAGCACGGGACGGTCTCCCGTTGCGGTGGTTCGAAGCTCAGCCGTCCACTTCGCAGGCTCCCAGTACTGCACTCTCGGGTCGTTCAACCCTGCGGTAACCAGCATGGACGGGTAGTCGACGTCAGCGAGATTCTCGTACGGTGCGTACGCTCGCAGCCATCCGTACTCCTCCTCAATGTTCGGGTTCCCCCACTCCTCCCACTCGACGATCGTGAGTGGCAACGACTCATCGAGCATCGTGTTCACGACGTCGACGAACGGGACCTCGGCAACGACCGCCCTGAAGCGTCCCGGATCCAGGTTGACGGCTGCTCCGACCGTGAGGCCTCCGGCACTCGCACCGCGTATGGCGACGTTGCCGGGATCTCCGTAGCCAGCGTCGGTCAGGTGTCGGGTCGCGTCGATCAGGTCGGTGAACGTGTTCATCTTGTTGGCCAACTTGCCCTGCTCGTACCAGGACTTCCCCATCTCACCACCGCCACGCACGTGAGCGATGGCGTAGACGACGCCACGATCGAGCAGGCTCAAACGGGGTATCGAGAACCGTGCGGGCATCGAGATCTCATAGGCCCCATATGCGTAGACAACGAGCGGCGCAGCACCATTGAGGGGTGTGTCCGTCCGATACACGACCGAGATCGGAATGAGAGCACCGTCCCCGGCGCGCGCCCACTCCCGTCGGGACGTGTAGCTGCTCGGAACGAAGTCGCCAAGAACCTCCTGCTGCTTCAGGAGCATCCGTTGCCCCGACACGACGTCGTGATCGAATACCGACGATGGTGTCACAGGAGACTCGAAGCCGTAACGCAGCAGATTCGTCTCGAATTCGTAGTTGGCGCCCGGTCCGAGTTCGTAGACTGCTTCGTCCATTCCCAGGTACGACGCGGACCCATCGGTCGGGTCGACGATCAGGGCTGCGGGCAGACCATCGTGCCGCCCCCAGACGATCACGTGATCGGCAAAGCAGTCGGGGTGCTCGAGCTTCGATCCGGGGTTGTGTGCCACTACTTCGGTGGCATCGCCACCGGCGAAGGGAAGACGAAGAAGCCGACCATCGAGCGCTCCCTCGTTCGTGACGATCCAGAAGTCATCCCCGCGATGGTCGGCGGAGTATTCGACTCCTTCGACCCGGGGCAGGACACTGACAGGTTCCGCCTCGGGATGAGCTGCCGACACGTAGCGAACGTCACTCGTAACGGCGGACTGCGTCACGATGAAGATGAAGTCTCCGCTACGGGACCGCTGAACGCCCACGTAGTAGCGCTCGTCGTCCTCCTGGAACACGAGGACATCGCTCGTCGCTTCGGTTCCGAGGCGGTGCCTCCAGACCTGCCATGGCCGCATCGCGGCATCGGTCATCGTGTAGAAGTAGTGAGTTGAGTCGGATGCCCATGCCGCTCCGTAGTACGTGTTCGGGATCTCGTCATCGAGGTCGTGCCCCGTAGCCGAATCGCGGAAGTGTGTGGTGTATCGCTCTCCACCGTCGGTGTCGACGCTGTACCCGACGACTGCAGCGTCGGGGCTCACGGAGAAGTTGACCAGTTTGAAGTAGTCATGTCCCCCGGCGGAGATGTTCTCATCAAGCAGCATGGTCTCGGCGCCGTCGGGACCACCCTCCATCCGGACCCAGATGCGATAGGGGTGTCCCTCCTCGGTTCGCGTCGAGTACCAGTACTCACCACGTTTCGCCGGGACCGCGAGGTCGGTCTCCTGCGTCCGGTCCTTGACCTCGTGAAAGATCCGTTCACGGAGCGGCGCCAGATGATCCGTCATCGCCTCGGTGTATGCGTTCTCCTCTTCGAGGTACGCGACCACTTCGGGGTTCTCGCGATCCCGCATCCAGGAGTAGTGGTCGACGACCGTGTCCCCGTGGAGTCGGCGTTCGGCGGGTTGGCGCTGTGCGATCGGTGCTTCCATGATCCACGACCCTAACGGTGCCTTCGCTGCATACCCAGGGTTGCAGTCCCTGCCGGCGGCGCACCCAGCCCACGGAAGGAGGAGGGCAGTTGTCGTCGCTCATTCTGTGGGCCCACTGCGCCGTATACGGGGACTGCAACCCTGGGTTGCAGTCCCCGCCGGCGGCGCACCCAGCCCGCGGAATGGAAAGCACACATCTATCACCGGGCTCCCGGCGCAGACGACCGCTAGCCTCGACGGGTATGAACGTGGTTGCTGTTTTCGGTGCATCGTCGCCGGTCCCAGGTGAACCGGTCTACGACGACGGAGTCCGCTGCGGGCGATTGCTCGCCGAAGCGGGGTTTGCCGTCGCTACCGGCGGATATGCAGGTCTGATGGAGGCTGTCTCTCTCGGTGCGTCTGAAGTCGGTGGACGCGTCATCGGAGTCACCGTCCCCGACGTCTTCCCTGGTCGCCCTGGCGGGAATGCCCACCTCACCGAAGAGACAAGGACCGGGTCGCTGCTCGAGCGAATCCACGAGATGGTCGACCTATCGGTCGCCTCGATCGCCCTCCCCGGCTCGCTCGGAACGGCGACGGAACTTCTCGTGGCATGGAATCTCGCGTATGTTGCACGATTCGCCGATACGCAGCCGAAACCCGTCGTCGCCGTTGGTCACCAGTGGCGGCGTCTCGTCCCGCTTCTCACTGAAGAGCTCGAGACCGATGGGTCGCTGGTGACGATCGTCGACACCGTCGAGGAGGCCGTGCCGGTCGTGTCTGCAATCGCCCACAATCGATGATCGACCTAGAGGACCTCACGAAGGTCTTCCCCGGCACGGCGGCGCCCGCCGTCGATCAGCTCACCCTCCACATCGAGCGCGGAGAGATCGCCGTGTTCGTCGGACCGTCCGGGTGCGGGAAGACAACGACGCTCAAGATGATCAACCGCCTCGTCGAACCGACTTCGGGCACGATCCGGATCGACGGTCGCTCCGTCGAATCGGTACCCGTGCATGAACTCAGGCGCGAAATCGGTTACGTCATCCAGCAGATCGGCCTCTTCCCACACCGAACTATCCGCCAGAACATGGCCACGGTCCCCGGGCTCCTCAACTGGGACAAGCAACGGACCGCAGAGCGTGTCGACGAACTTGCCGAACTCGTCGCCCTCGATCCCGACATGCTCGATCGATACCCGCCCGAACTCTCCGGAGGTCAGCGCCAACGTGTTGGCGTGGCCCGCGCACTGGCGGCGGATCCGCCGGTCCTCCTCATGGATGAACCGTTCGGTGCCGTCGATCCGATCATCCGGGCCCACCTACAGGACGAACTCCTCGACCTACAGAAGCGACTGCGCAAGACGATCGCTCTCGTAACCCACGACATCGACGAGGCCATCAAAATGGGAGATCGTGTCGCGATCCTGAGCGAGGGCGGCCATCTCGAGCAATACGGCGCCCCCGCCGACATCCTGCGCGACCCGGCGAATGCATTTGTCGCGGACTTCCTCGGCACGGACCGTGGGATCAAGCGACTCTCGCTGATCCCGATCTCCGATCTCGATCTCGAGACGGGCCCGGTGGTTGATCGCTCAGCGACCCATGCCGAAGCCGTGGCCGTCGCTCTTGAGTACGGAACCGAGTGGATCGCAGTGCGCGATAGTGTCGGCGTCAACGGCTGGATCCGGATCGCCGATGTCCCGAGCAGCGGACCGGCGGCCGTCGATACGGAACCATTCCAGACACGACTCACGACAAACTCCACCCTCAAGGAAGCACTCGATGCGATCGTCTCGTCGCATACATCGGTTGCCGCTGTGTTCGACGGATCCGAACTCCTCGGCATGATCACAGCCGGCGCCGTCAGCCGAGAGATCCTCCGGTGATCGTCTTCGTGCAAGCCACGGGCGGGTTCTTCTCGTGGGAGTGGGTTGTGAATCACCTCGACGACATCTGGGACCGCACCGTCCAACACTTGATGCTCACCGCCATCGCCATCGCGATAGGCATCGTGATCAGCCTCGCCCTCTCCGTCGTTGCCCTCCGATTCCGATGGACGTACGCGCCGATCACCTGGTTCACCGGGATCCTGTACACGATTCCGAGCCTCGCTCTATTTGCCTTCCTCGTCCCCGTCACCGGCCTATCCGTGCTCACGGCCGAGATCGGCCTCGTGTCGTACACGCTGCTCATCCTGATCAGGAACATGGTCGCCGGCATCGATGGCGTGCCCCCCGCCACGGTGGAATCCGCTCGCGGCATGGGCTATACCGACCGCGGGCTCTTCTTCGCCGTCGAACTGCCCCTCGCTCTACCTGTAATCATCGCCGGAGTACGCATCGCTTCGGTAACGACGATCGGTCTCGTCACGATCACGGCTCTCATCGGCCAAGGTGGCCTCGGTTTCTTCATCCTGCGAGGACTCAACCTCTTCTACTCACCGGTGGGAACGACCCAGATTGTTGTCGGAACGGTTGTCTCAGTTGCGCTCGCCGTCGCTGTCGACCTCTCACTCGTCGGCGTCGAGCGTCTGGCGACGCCGTGGTCGAGAAGACGGGCGACCGCATGATCTCTTTTCTCGGAGAAGTGGCAGCCTGGTTCGGTGACTCTGCGAATTGGTTGGGCGCGAGCGGAATTCTCAATCGCCTCCGCGAGCACATCCAGATCACGGTGGCAGCCACCGCCGTCTCGACGGTCGTCGCCATTCCCCCCGCTGTCTGGCTCGCACACCGTCGGATCGGCGGCACCTTCGTCGTCGCAGTGGTCAACATCGCCCGAGCTATTCCTTCTTTCGCGATCGTCGTGCTCTTCCTTCCGATCAGCATCCGACTCGGGCTCGGGATCGGCTTCTGGCCAACGTTCCTCGCGTTGCTGTTCCTCGCCATCCCCCCGATGTTCACCAACGCATACACGGGCGTCGCCGGCGTCGACCCAGACCTCGTCGAGGCCTCGAGAGGAATGGGCATGACGGACCGGGAGGTACTGACGAAGGTAGAGCTCCCGATGGCATCCCCGGTGATACTCGCGGCGGTGCGTGTCGCAGCCGTTCAAGTAGTCGCTACTGCGACGCTCGGCGCCCTCGTCGGATGGGGCGGTCTCGGACGATTCATCGTCGACGGATTCGCCGTCCGCGACAGCGTCGAGGTTTTCGCAGGCGCACTTCTCGTGGCGGGACTCGCGATTGTCACCGAACTCGTCCTCGGAACCGTCGAGAAACACGTCGTTCCTGCGACGCTTCGAACTCGAGCAGACGGGGTCGAGTCGGTCGTCGCGTAATCAGGGAAGAATCATCCCCCTTGCAGTGTTCGCATCGCTAGGTTGACCGACAAGCAAGGAATGGGAGGAACCCATGCGGACACATGCCCGCAGGACCATCGCCGGGGCGGCCATCGTCGCGTTCGCACTTATTGCGGCCGCGTGCGGGTCGGGTGACGATGGCGGAACAATCGAAGGACCAACGATCACGATCGGATCGGCAGGCTTCAGTGAAGCTGCCCTCGTTGGAGAAATATACGCTCAAGCCCTTGAGGCAGATGGGTATCAAGTCGAGCGCAAGCTCAATACAGGGACTCGGGAGATCTATGCCCCCGCTCTCGAATCGGGCGAACTGGATCTGATCCCTGAGTACACCGGATCGGTGTTGACGTTCCTGGGCGGCACTTCGACCCCGGACTCCGACGAAACCTATGCCTCCCTCCAGGTTGCATGGGAACCCATGGGAATTGAGGTCCTCGACTACGCACCGGCACAAGACAAGAACGGCTTCGTCGTCACGCAGGCGACCGCCGACGAACTTGGCCTCGAGAAGGTCTCCGACCTGGCGGCGTACAACGGAACGCTCATTCTCGGTGGACCACCGGAGTGCCCGGAGCGAGAGTTCTGCTTGAAGGGGCTCGAGAGCGTCTACGGTCTCGAGTTCGCAGAATTCCGCCCACTCGATGCCGGCGGTCCTATCACCGTGGCAGCCCTGCAAGGTGACGAGATTCAGGTTGGGACGATGTTCACCAGCTCTGCATCGATCTATGCGAACGGCTTCGTTCTTCTTGACGACGACAAGGGTCTCCAACCCGCAGAGAACCTCGTGCCGGCGGTGCGATCCGAGATCATCGAGGCCTACGGCGACGACTTCAAGGAATCTCTGAACACGGTGTCGGCGAAGCTGACAACCGCCGAACTCACCTCCCTGAACAAGTTCGTGGAGGTGGACGGAGAGGATCCAGAGACGGTTGCGGCGGAATGGTTGAAGGCGATTGGCGTTACCGAGTAGATCAGTAGATCAGTAGATCAGTAGATCAGTAGATCAGTGAAGCGTCCCTCCGGGTCCCACCGGGGGGGACGCTTTTCGTTGCCTGTCACCTGTCACCTGTCGCCGCTCCGACTGCGACGCCGATGAGGCCGACCGCGGTGGTCGCTACCCCCACGATGGCGAGGACCAGGCCTTCGGTTCTGAGTGAGCGGGTGAAGACCGTGTAGCCGTTGGTCACGAGAACCCTGGTGAGTTCGTCGCTGATCTGGTTGGCTGCGATCGGACCACCGAGTCTGCTCCATGCGTACACCCCGAGGCCTGCGATCAACACGGCCAGACCGACCGTGATCAGGGCAACCGCTCGACGGCGTGAGAGCATTACCAGGGCGACGGAGAGGAACACCGCGGTCGCAGCGGAGAACACCGATACAACCGGAAGCCACCCGGCCACCCTGCCAACAACGGGCATGGCGTCAGAGTCGAGGATCACGACGGCCTCGAACGCATCCACCGGTACTCGCTCGGCGAGATCCGGGGCGATCTGAGCGATCGGAGCGATGAGCACGGCTCGCACATCGGTGAGATCAGCTGTGAACGGCTCTTCGCTCTGCGACATGACGTGGCGGTGCCCTTCGATGGCTAGTCGATCGAAGACGGAGTCGAACGCACCCGAGTTGAGCAGCACGAGCGTGGCGCTCTCCCCGGCACCGCTAACAAGGGCGAGGAGCGGGACCGCGTCGATCGCTTCGTCCATCAGACGGACCGCGATTGCCTCCTGAGACGAATCCATCGCGAGTACTTCCGCAGCCTGCTCTTGGAAGGCTTCCTCGTTCGCCACCGACCGATCCATCCAGAACGCAACAGCTGAAGTGAACGTCAAGACCGAGATCAGCGCAGGGATTGCGAACATGGCGACGACGGTGCGGATAGGACACTCCTCGGAATCGACGCGAACCCTACCGACCGGTCCAGGCAACGGCCCTCGCATCGGCCGACCCGTGCCCGCGACAATGCGACTAGCGTTGAACCGACCGATCTTCCCGATCGGTCCCTAGAGGGTAAGGAGGCACCCTTGAAACGATTCAGCAAACTAATAGTTCTCGTCTTCGCGATGGCTCTCATCGCGGCGGCGTGCGGGTCGTCATCTGACGACACGACGACGACAGCTGCAGGAGGCGCTACCGAGACAACGGTTGCGACCGAAACCACAGTCGCGGCCGAAACCACAACCACGACAACCGTCGCACCCGATCCCGGGTTCGAAGGTTATGTCCTGGATGCTGGTGGTTGTGACTACGGAGGCCGCGTCGAGAAGATCACGGCCGTAGACGAGTTCACCGTCGAGTTCGATCTGTGCGGGCCGCATCCTGCGTTCCTTCAGCAGATCGCATTCGGTGTATTCGGAATCCAGTCACAAGAGAGTCTGGAAGCAACAGGTGGAGCCCCGCTCGACAGCCCGGTTGGCACGGGTCCGTACACGCTGCAGGAGTGGGTGCGAGGCGACTCGGTCATCTATGCCCGCAACGACGACTACTACGGCACAGTGGCGCCACACGCTACAGCGGTCTTGAAGTGGTCGACGGAGAGCGCTGGACGACTCTTGGAACTCCAGAGCGGCAATGCCGACGGCATGACGTTCCCGGGTCCCGAGGACTACGCCACCATCGCGGACGATGACACCCTGGCCCTGCTCAACAAGCCGGAGCCGAACATCTTCTACATGGGATTCACCGATACGTTCGCACCATGGGACAACGTTGACGTGCGCACGGCCGTGGCTCTCGCCATCGACCGTCAGCGTCTCGTCGACACGTTCTACCCGCCGGGATCAGAGACGGCTTCTCACTTCACACCGTGCTCGGTTGAGAATGGCTGTGAGGGTGAGTCGTGGTACGACTTCGACGTTGAAGCTGCCCAGGCTCTGCTTGCGGAGGCCGGCTTCGCAGACGGGTTCGAGACGAAGATCTACTATCGCGACGTGACACGTGGCTATCTGCCCACACCGGGCAACGTTGCCGCCGACATTCAGGCACAGCTCAAGGCGAACCTGAACATCGACGCCGAAGTCGTGGTCATGGAGTCCGGCGAGTTCATCCAGGCATCCTCCGCAGGAGAACTGGACGGTATTCACCTTCTGGGATGGACGGGCGACTACCCGCACGTCACCAACTTCCTGGACTTCCACTTCGCAGAGACCAACTTGCAGTTCGGCAATCCCCATCCGGAGATCTACGAACCGCTGTTGACGGCATCGCAGCTTGCGAGCGCCGCAGAGGCAGCTCCGCTCTACGACGAAGCGAACACCGCCATCAAGGCACTCGTCCCGATGGTTCCGATCGCTCATGCTGGCAGCGCATTCGGCGCAACGGCAACGGTGACCGGCGCCTACGCCCCGCCGTGGGGCCAGGTGATGTTCAACGCTTGGGACAATGGAACCGACACGCTGGTCTTCGTGCAGGGCAACGAGCCGATCTCGCTGTACTGCGCCGATGAGACCGACGGCGAGTCGCTCCGAGCCTGTGCCCAGGTCGTTGAGGCTCTGTACAGCTACACGCCAACCGGTGACATCCAGCCACAGCTGGCCACCGAGTGCGCGCCGAACGAGGACCTGTCGATGTGGACCTGCTCCCTGCGACAGGGCGTGACGTTCCACGACGGCACGACCTTCGACGCCAATGACGTCGTTGTCTCGTACACGGCCGGCCTCGATGCAACGAGTCCTCTCCACACCGGAAATAGCGGTGTGTTCGAGTACTACGACTATCTGTGGAATGGCCTGATCAACGCTGAGGGCTAACCCCAGCATCACTAGCTGAGAGTGGGGGAGGCGTCACCGCCTCCCCCACTTCTCGCTACGCTGCATCCCGTACATGCTCGGATTCATCACACGCCGCACCATGCTCGCGATCCCGGTTCTCCTGGGGATCATCGTCGTCGTGTTCTTCCTCATCCGAGCAATTCCTGGCGATCCCTGTACATCCATGCTCGGAGAACGGGCCACCGAAGAGGCATGCGCACGGTTCGACGAGGCCAATGGCCTGAACGATCCGATCTGGGTCCAACTCGGCATCTACATGAAGAACGTCATGACGTTCAACCTCGGCGAATCGGTGCGCTTCTCCCGCCCCGTGAACCAGCTGCTCATCGAACGGCTGCCACTCACCATCGAGTTGGCATTCTCCGCTCTCACCATCGCAGTTGTGGTCGGCGTCCCAATGGGGATTATCGCCGCCCGCAAGCACAACACGGCGATCGATAGTGCGACGATGGCATTCGCAAATATTGGCGTATCCATGCCCGTCTTCTGGCTCGGTCTCATGCTCGCCTACGTGTTCGCCCTGGTTCTGAAGGGCACGCCGTTTGCGTTACCCCCGTCGGGTCGCCTCACGGCAGGTGTGTTCTCCGTGCCCTACTACGAAGTCTGGGGCTGGAGCCTCGACGAAGATGGCTTCTGGTTCTCGGTCAACGAGTTCATCGCGAACTTCTACATCTTCAACACCCTGATCACGGCCCAATGGGAAGTCTTCTGGGATGCGATTCGGCACATGATCCTGCCCGCGATCGCTCTCGCCACCATCCCGCTCGCGATCATCGCCCGGATCACTCGTAGCTCGTTGCTCGAAGTCATGAGCAAGGATTACATCAGAACAGCCAGGGCGAAGGGTGCATCGGAGACCCGGGTCGTGCGTCACCATGCACTTCGGAACGCTCTTCTCCCGGTCGTCACCATCATCGGTCTCTCGCTTGGCGGACTGCTCGGAGGGGCCGTGCTCACTGAGACGGTGTTCGGCCTTGCCGGGGTGGGAACAGCGCTCTTCGATGCCATCACCGGCCGTGACTATGCCGTGGTCCAAGGCTTCACGGTGATTATCGCAGGTGGCTATGTGCTCGTGAACCTGCTGGTCGACCTCTCCTACGGCTATCTCGACCCGAGGATCCGCGTCAAATGAGCATCTTCAACCAGCGCAAGGATGTCGAGGAGCTCGAAGCCGTAGCCGAGCAGAGAAATCTCGTCACCGACAAACCATCTAGCCAGTGGAAGCTCACTCTTCAACGCTTCCGCGGCCGCAAATCGGGGATGATCGGGTTGACCATCGTTACGTTGCTCATCCTCATGGCCATCTTCGCCCCGATCCTGGCCCCGTACGAGCCGAACGAGGTACTCATCGGCAAGGAGGACGTTGGACCCCGTGACCCTCCGTGTGTCCACGCGTTCGGTTGCCCCGAAGAGACGCCACAGCACGTGATGGGAACCGATGGAAACGTTCGGGACGAGTTCTCACGCGTCATCTACGGAGCCCGGGTCAGCCTCACGCTTGGCTTCTTCACGGTCACCATCGCCCTGATCGTCGGTAGCGCCTTCGGTGCGATCGCCGGATTCACTGGAGGATGGGCCGACAATGTCATCATGCGAGTGATGGACGTGGTCCTGGGATTTCCTTCTCTGCTCCTGGCGATCGCCATCGTCGCCGTGCTTGGCCCCGGTCTGCGAAACGCCCTGATCGCTATCGCTATCGTCACCATGCCGGGGTATGCACGCGTGATGCGAGCACAGGTGCTCTCCATCAAGGAGAGCGACTATGTGTCCGCGTCCGAAGCGCTGGGTGCTTCGTCCACTCAACTCTTGGTTCGTCGTGTGATCCCGAACGCCCTGACACCACTCGTGGTTCTCGCAACGCTCGGTGTAGCCACCGCGATCCTGGAGGCGGCCGGTCTCTCATTCCTTGGCCTCGGTGCGCAGCCGCCGCTGGCCGAGTGGGGATCGATGCTCGCGTCTGAGAGGAACCAGTTGTTCACCGCCCCGTTCCTCGTCTTCTTCCCTGGTATTGCCATCATGATCACCGTCCTCGGCTTCAACCTCATGGGTGACGGGCTGCGGGATGCTCTCGACCCGACACTCAATCGATGACCTCCAAGAAATCCCCACCCAACAACGTCACGCCACTGCCTCCGAAAGGTGGAAACCCCGGCGATCTGCTCCTGGAAGTCAAAGGCCTCAAGACGCACTTCGACACCCGCGACGGTGTCGTCAAAGCAGTCGATGAAGTATCGCTGTCCATCCACCGCGGTGAGGTGCTTGGGCTCGTGGGTGAGTCCGGGTGTGGCAAGTCGGTCACCTCCTTCTCGATCATGCGTCTCATTCCCCACCCGGGAGAGATCGTGTCGGGCCAGATCCTCTTCGACGGGCAAGACATCGCCGAGATGAACGACAACGATCTTCGGCGCCTCCGCGGCGAACACATCTCGATGATCTTCCAGCAGCCCGGGTCGGCCCTCAACCCCGTGCAGCGATCGGGTACCCAGATCAAAGAGGTCTACAAACTCCATCGAGATTGGTCTAAGAACGTCGAACAGGAGAAGGCCATCGGCATGCTCACCGAGGTGGGCATCCCCGATCCAGAGTCGAGGGCGAAGGCATATCCCCACGAACTGTCCGGCGGGATGGGCCAACGGGTGATGATCGCCATGGCCTTGGCCTGCGAACCCGAACTGCTGATCGCAGACGAGCCGACCACCGCTCTCGACGTCACCATCCAGGCCCAGATTCTCGATCTGATTAGAGATCTTCAGGAGTCTTCAGCCACCGCAGTTCTCCTCATCACCCACGACCTTGGAGTCGTCGCCGAGATGGCAGACCGGGTCGCCGTGATGTACGCGGGAGAGATCGTCGAACAGACCGATGTTCGGACCATCTTCAAGAACCCGCTGCACCCGTATACGAAAGGCTTGATTGGATCGATCCCGGTCCTCGGTGCACCCGTTGATGCCCTTGAAACGATCCCGGGCATCGTGCCTTCCCTCATCGATCTGCCGCCCGGGTGCCGGTTCGCAGATCGATGCTCTGCACGCGTCGAGAACAAGCTCGACATCTGCACGCAGAAGGAACCGCAACTGATCGAACATGCCACCGGGCACGAGGTCCGGTGCTGGCTCTACCAGGAGGAGGCTACGGATGAGTGAGCCTCTGGTTGAGGTCAGGGATCTTGTGAAGCAGTTCCCGGTCAAGAGCGGTGTTCTCCAGCGAGAGACCGCCACTGTCGATGCCGTCGACGGCATCACCTTCAACATCATGAAGGGCGAGTCGATCGGCCTCGTCGGCGAGTCCGGCTGTGGCAAGACCACGCTCGGCAGGATGCTTGTCCGACTCCTCGAACCGACTTCGGGATCGATTACGTTCGAGGGTGAGAACGTCACCCATCTCAGCGGGAAGGCGTTGAAGCCATTCCGCAAGAAGGTTCAGATCATCTTTCAGGATCCGTTCTCTTCGCTTGATCCGAGAACGCAGGTCGGCGATTCGATCGCTGAAGGGCTCCGCCTGCACAAGGTCGGCAACCGAAAGCAGCGTCGGGAGCAGGTCAACCGGATGCTCGACCTTGTTGGTCTCGAACCGAGCGCCGCCGGCCGATACCCCCACGAGTTCTCAGGTGGTCAACGCCAGCGCATCGGCCTCGCCCGTGCCCTGGTCCTGGAACCGGAGTTCCTGGTCGCCGACGAACCCGTCTCAGCTCTCGACGTATCCGTGCAGGCTCAGGTCCTCAATCTCCTGAAGGAGCTACAGCAGGAACTCAACTTGACGTTGCTGTTCATCGCTCACAATCTCGGCGTGGTCGAACACATCTCAGATCGGGTAGCCGTTATGTACCTCGGCCGGATCGTCGAGTTCACCGACCGTGACCGGCTCTATGCCAACCCCGTCCACCCTTACACCGAGGCGTTGATGTCGGCGATTCCCATCCCGGATCCGGACCGCCCGCGCAATCGTGTGATCCTCCAAGGTGACGTCCCCTCACCGATCAATTCGCCGCCGGGATGCCACTTCCATCCCCGATGCTCGATCGCTCAGGCGGGGATCTGCGACGTCGAGGTTCCCACGCTGCTTCCCGCCAATGGGTCCGAAGAACACCTGGCAGCCTGTCACCTCCGAACCGGCGCGCATCAAGAGTTGGATGCGGGGAAGAAGAAGTAGTCCATAGTCCGTAACAATTCTCGGACGCTTCTTGCTCAGGGCTCAGGGCTCAAAGCTCATGGCTGGCGACTGGGGGCCGGCGTCTTCTCCCCTTCCCCTTGAACATGCCCGCCTCCTACGCTGAGTCAGAAAAGGAACCCACACATGCACGAGTTGGCGCTGGCAGATTCCGTCCTGAAGGCAGCGTTGAGTGCTGCCGACGATGCAGGCATGGATCGGATCGATCGCATCGTCGTGAAGATCGGTGAACTGCAGCAGATCGAGAGGGAGCTCTTCGAATTCTCGCTGACGACCGTGCTGCCGGCCATGGATGCCCGGCTGGCCGGGGTGAAGTTCGATCTCTCTGAAGAACTCGTTCGGTTCGAGTGCCGCTCCTGCGGAACCGACTACGGCAGGGACGAGGCAGGCATCGAAAGCGACGGTGATCAGGGCGAGGCCATTCACTTCATTCCCGAACTCTCGCATGCGTTCGCGCGGTGTCCTTCATGCGGAAGCCCGGACTTCGAGATCCGGGCAGGTCGCGGAATCACACTCGAACGAATCGTGGGAAGCGGTGAAGATGAATCCGGGTAAGTCGATCGATCCCCGCTCATTCGCCATCGACGACAGACTCACCGGCGTCTCCCGCATCGTCGGTGTATCTGGCAGCAAGGGTGGCGTCGGCAGGAGTGTTGTCTCCTCGACTCTCGCACTCGCACTCGCCGACCAGGGGAAACGCGTAGGCCTGTTCGACCTTGACTTCACATCTCCAAGTGATCACGTAGTGCTGGGTGTCCGGAGGGGATTCCCGGATGAGGAGTTCGGAATCGACCCTCACGTCGTCCATGGAATCCACATGGTGTCCGTCGCTTTCTTCACCGGCGACACGGCCGTACCGCTGCGTGGGGATGCTGCGACCAGCACGCTGCTCGAGCTACTAGCGATCACTCGATGGGGCGATCTCGACGTGCTCGTGCTCGACATGCCCCCCGGTCTCGGGGACACCAATCTCGATGTCATCCAACTGCTGCCTCGATTGGAGTTGTTGCTGGTCGGCAACGGTTCAAGGGTTGTGATCGACAGTGTTCGTCGCGCATTGGACCTGTTCACCGAACTCCATGTCCCCACGATCGGGCTGCTGGAGAACATGCACCGCGGAAATGAGCGGGCGGTTGAGTTGCTTGCGGTTGCCGCCGGCGTTCCTTTCCTGGGCTCCATTCCGTATGACCAGGATCTCGAGGATGCGCTAGGTGACGTCGACCGGCTCCGGTCCTCCGCTGTCTACAGCGCTCTGGAGAACGTTCTCCCCGCATAACGAACGATCGCGTTCGGCCATCTGTGCCGATACACACTCGACGGATCGCTAGATCCACCCAACCGGTCCCACGGCACTGTGAATCGTCCCTGGTCCGGCGAGGTTCCGGCGGGTATGCTCAGAGCGGAGGAGCTATGAGCGAGACACTGGTCGCTCTGGATTGCACGGTTCCGATCTGGGACCGGTTCTACCTCGTACATCCGCTCGTCGTCATCGGAACGATCGAACCTGAGGGCGCCGTCGATCTGGCTCCGAAACACATGGCGGGTCCCGTGTCCTGGGAGAACCACTTCGGTTTCGTGTGCTGCGAGACCCACGCGACCTACCGCAATATCGTGCGTTCGCGTGCCTTCACGGTCTCTTACCCGACACCCGATCAACTCATCGAGACCAGTCTGACTTCGGCACCGCGATCAGACGACGACACGAAGCCGAGTCTGACTGCGGTCCCCACCGTCTCCGCAACCGTCGTTCACGGTGCCCTCGTGCGAGGTGCCCGGATCCACTTCGAATGTGAACTCGAGCGCATCGTCGATGATCTCGGAGTCAACAGCCTGATCATCGGCCGGATCGTCGCCGCGGCCGTCGCAGAGCCGGCCCTTCGCGTCATGGACCGCGAGGACGAGCACGTCATCGCCGAAGCTCCGATTCTGGCCTACCTGCAGCCGAATCGTTTCTGCGTGATCGACGAGAGCCGAAGCTTCCCTTTCCACGCCGGATGGTCGAGGTAAGCCGTGCAAGCAACCATCAATCCCGGCCTGCTCCTCGAGCATCTGGAGACGAACGAGGCTGCCCTCATCGATCTGTGCGACGAACTCGTCTCGATCGAGAGCCCGTCGAATGATCCCGTGGCCACACGCGTGGTACTCGACCGTCTCACCGAAGAGTTCACCCAACTCGGCTACCGGTATCGGCTCTCACATCCGGACCGTTCCGGTGGCTATCTGTATGCGCGCCCCAGACATCATCGTCCTCGGGCGCCGATGCAATTGATACTGGGTCATGTCGACACGGTCTGGCCGATCGGAACACTGGCCGCAAGACCGTGGACGGTCGACGGAACGGAGATCCACGGTCCTGGGGTCTTCGACATGAAGGCGGGGATCGTGCAGATCCTCTTTGCTCTCCGGACGCTCCAAGATCTCGGCCTCGAACCACCGGCCACGCCTCTCGTCCTCTTCAACAGCGATGAGGAGATCGGGAGCCGGGAATCCCGCGTGGCAATCGATCGGCTGAGCAGGATTGCCGCCCGCGCCTTCGTATGTGAACCAGGACTCGGTCCGCGCGGCTCGCTGAAGACGGCCCGCAAGGGCCTCGGGAAGTACACACTCACTGTTCACGGTCGTGCGGCGCACGCGGGACTCGATCCCGACAGCGGGGCCAGCGCGATCCTCGAACTGTCATCGGTGATCCAACACCTGTTCGCTCTGAACGATCGGGAGCGTGACATCACCGTCAACGTGGGAACGATCGAAGGCGGAATCCAGGCGAACGTCATCGCACCCCGGAGCCAGGCCGTCGTCGACGTACGGGTGCTCGATCACGCCGATGCCCAGTACATCGACGGTGCAATCCGCGCCATCGAACCCGTCACACCGGGTACATCAATCACAGTGTCGGGCGGATTCGGAAGACCACCGATGGTGCGGACCGCCCGGAACGGCGCTCTTTTCGAGCGAGC
>Ga0209633_10002870_pt1 | contig 16293 bp, 16 predicted proteins | sample Cruoilmetagenom1_FD_187290 | JGI IMG/M metagenome (GOLD analysis project Ga0209633, IMG submission 187290) | Oil polluted marine microbial communities from Coal Oil Point, Santa Barbara, California, USA - Sample 1 (SPAdes) (version 2) | ecosystem: Environmental > Aquatic > Marine > Oil seeps ... | reverse complement strand
ATATCTGATCGTGAAATTATAGAAAAACTTGCCGGATTAGAAGCGGGTCAGAAATCGCTTCGTTCTGAAATGAAATTAGGTCAGAAATCGCTTCGTTCTGAAATGAAATTAGGTCAGAAATCGCTTCGTTCTGAAATAAAATCCAGTCAGGAAGCGCTTCGTTCTGAAATGAAATTAGGACAGGAATCGCTTCGTTCTGAAATGAAATCCGGTCAGGAAGCGCTTCGTTCTGAAATGAAATTAGGACAAGAAGCGCTTCGTTCTGAAATAAAGCATCAATTTGAAACTGTTGATCAACGGTTTAAATCTATTGATCAACGATTTAAATCTGTTGATCAGCGTTTCGATACTTTGGAATCTCAATATGAGCGTATATGGAATTTAATTTTGGTGGTTTTGGCAGGAATTATGGGTTTGATAGGCTTTATTGTTTGGGATCGAAAAACAGCCACCAGGCCATTGGAAAAAAAGATAATAGAACTTGAAAGCACTTTGTTACGAGATTTAGAATTACGTCACGAACAAGGTTCCCTGCCAATCCGTTTAATGTATGCGCTGCGCAAATTTGCAGAAAATGATTCTGAATTAAGCACAGTTCTTCGCAATTTTTCTCTTCTTTAGGAACGGACGAAATAACTTTTTCAAGCAGGTGTTTGCTGTGAAAGTTATTTCGTCCCCGTTTCTTAAACAGGTATTTGTGAACTTAATACTTAATGCCGTAGATGAACTTCATCCCGGAGGTACTGTTCGTATTTCTATCCATAAAAATAAAATTCCAAATTTTGTATTAGTTGAGGTAAAAGATAACGGATCCGGAATTTCAGAGCATATTCAATTCCGGATATTTGAGCCTTTTTTTACAACAAAAGGAGAAGGTAAGGGAACCGGGCTGGGGCTATCCGTTTCAAAAGGAATAATAAGGAAACTGGGTGGGTCAATATCTTCGCCAAATTATAAAAACAGAGAAAATCAGCTTTTTCTGTTTTTATAACATATTGATTTTGTTAATGTTTAAAAAATAATTTTTTGTGAAAACAGACCAAAATGCAAATTGGCGAAGGTATTGGTGGGTACATTCATTTAGAAAGTAGTTCCGACGCAGGGACTACCTTTACTGTGTCGCTACCTATGACAGAGTCTCCTTAGGAAATAATGTCAATATGAGGAAGGCGTATTATAATTCTCCTACGACCTATCATTCTGCTTGCCCTTTTGCCGTCTTTTACGTTGCGGTAACAATTGTATATTCACTATGCAACTGTTACCACGCCTTGAATGCGTAGATTATTTCCTTCCAGTTCCCTTATAGGATCACTCTGTCAGCTTCAGCAAAACTTTTGGATCTGTCACAACAGTTACGGGACACACGGATTTCAAACTAACCTGCTGCACTGCACTGCCTATAGACCATTTTTTGTCCTTTTGTTTTGTATGAGACCCCATGGCAATGAGATCAATATCCTTGTCGCGAGCAAATTTCAAAATCTCGATAGATGGCTGAGTTCCTTCCCAGGCTGTACATTCATGCTCTATCTTTCCAGATATTTCCTTGAATAAGTCTTCCATTTGCTGTTTAAGCGCAATCATTTTATTTTCTATCTCGTCTCTGGAAGGTTGAGACGAAGTTGGAACGGTAAAAATGTGGAGCAAAAAAAGCCTCGCACCGTACTCTTTGCCCACTTTTATTGCGAATTCAAGAGCAGATTTGCAGGATTCGGAAAAATCAATGCAAATCATTATGTTCTTGAATTTAAGCCGCTCTTTGGGGATGTATCGATTAACAATCATGACGGGACATCTCTCGTGGGTGATTACACCCTCAACGGTACTGCCAAACATGCCACGCTTTACACCTTTGACTTCAGCTCTGCCGGAATGAGGACCAAGGACGATTAATTCAGGCCCTTTTTTTCTTGCCCACCTCAAAATCTCTTCCCATGGAAGACCCGGCCTAATTCGGATTTCGTAGTTTTCAGGGTCTTTCAGAATCCAGATATACATACTTTTTATCTGTTCTTTGACTATTGCTTCGTATTTTTCATTGCTAACAAGTTCTTCTCCTGTTTTGAAGTCTTTGACAAAATTTCGATATTCACCAGAATAACCGGATTCCAAGATATGAAGCACGTGCAACATTCCCTTGTGTTGCTCAGCAATTTTTGCAGCTACTAACACAGCGGGATCACAATTTTCCAACAAATCCGTGGCTACCAATATTTTATTAAACATCTCTTAGCTCCTTTCACGTATTTGATCTAAACTCCCAAGTACAACCCTTTTGGAATATATTTCGCCCCATTCCTATTTACCATTTATTAAATTCTTATCAACATAGTCACAGATTGTAAAGAAGACTATTGTTGAATCAGCAAAAAGAATTGAGGGTGAGAGCATAAAAATGGTATATTAAAAATAAATGCAGCAATCCGCTGTCATGAATATATAAGAGTCACGGACAAAATAAAGAAGGTGGGTGCGTGGATAGAACAATGACTAAAAAAAAGGTTATTGCAAATAATAAAATCAAGAGCAGCACTCCTTTTATCAGAAAGGCTGATTTTGCCGATATAAATCAAATGATAGGGTTGCTTGAGGAATTGTTTTCCATAGAGGAGGATTTTATTTTTAACGAGTCTGCCCGGCGGCAAGGTTTTTCCTTGATGCTGAATGATACTCAAAATTGCTGCATCAGGGAGAAAAGTCATGGGAATGTGCAGTGCTCAATTGCTGGTTTCGACAGCGGAAGGCAGGAAGTCTGCATTAATTGAGGATATGGTCGTAGCAAAACCATATCAAGGAAAAAGTACAGGTAAAAAATTGTTGAAGTCTATCGAAAAGTGGGCTGTAAACAATGGCGCCAAAAGGATACAGCTTCTGGCGGACGGAAATAATATTAACGCCCTCAATTTTTATGAAACACAAAAGTGGCTAAGGAGATAGTTAATCTGCCTGCGTGAAAAGCCGGAAAAGTAAGGAACGGGAAAGTTAATTCGTCCTTGTTCCCAATGTTGCCGATGGCAGTTGTTTCCAAAATTAGAATTACCGGGCAATTATAAAAAAGCTTGACAAAATTATGATTTTTTAATATATATATTTTTTATGTTGTGCCGAGGTAGCTCAGTCGGTAGAGCAGTGGACTGAAAATCCGCGTGTCGGCAGTTCGATTCTGTCCCTCGGCACTCAAACAAAAAAAGGAATATTAAGTATTAGCTTAATATTCCTTTTTTTGTTTGATAAGAATGAATTGAAGTTGTACATATACCCCAAATCGTTGTATAGATTTTTATTTCAATTTAAAAACTCTTAAAAATCCAGCAATTCGCCTTATGAAATCCATCCATATTATTATTTTAGTCATAATTTTATCTTTTTACTCATGCATTTCCAAACCTATTATTCCAAGTGTGCCTGTGAGGCTTGAACCGGATGAATCATTATTCCTTAAAGCTGAAAACCTGTATGAAAAAGAATCTTATAATCAAGCAATTGGTAAATACCGGGAATACCTTGAGCGCTTTCCTGATAAAAAACAGGCTCCTGCGGCTTTAATGAAAATCGGAATGATTGAGGCTATTCTGGAGCATTATCCTGAATCTATAAATAGTTACGCCCGCCTGATTAAGGAACACCCTGAAAGTATATTTGTTGTCGATGCCATGCTTGGATCTTTGAGATCCTACTACAACGCAGGTCAATATCAGCAAGTTTTATATTATGCATCTCAAATCCTGCAAAAAACCGTTTTAAAAAAAGATGTTCTGAATATATATATAATTCTTGGAGAGACTTATATGGCGCAGGAAAATTTTGTAAACGCTGCGTACTACTATATTTTAGCTTATGAAAAGGCTGATGATTTAACAACAAAAGAGCGTGTCATTGTTAAGCTGAAAGAAAGCTTCAAGCCGTTGAAATATGCAGATATTACAAGAGTTCTTAAACCTGTTGACGATAAAGATTTAAAAGGCCTTGTTTTGTATCTTGCAGGTATGGCAAAAGCTGAAGAAGAAGACTATTTTGATGCTAAAAGAATTTTATCCGAATTTATTGATAAATTTCCTGATCATGAAAAGGTCTCCAGGGCATCAGAACTTTTAAAAAAAATGGAAGATTTTTCTATTTATGAGCGGCATACCATTGGCTGTCTTCTACCTTTAAGCGGGCAATATAAAATATATGGAAACAGGGCATTACGGGGAATTGAGATGGCTTTAAACAAGTTTATATCCGAAAATATAGATCAAGATACAAATCAGAATATCAATCAGGATACAAATAAATTAATAAAAATAATTGTTAAAGATAGCGGATCAACCTCCTATAAAGCCGTATCTGCGGTGCAGGAGTTGTATCAGGAAGGTGTCGCAGCTATAATAGGGCCGATTTTTTCTGCAGAAGCGGCAGCCATAGAAGCCCAGAATAAAGGCATTCCGATTATTACTATAACGCAAAAGGATAACATAACTGATACTGGAGATTTTGTTTTTAGAAATTTTTTTACTCCGCAAATGCAGGTTAAAACAATTGTATCATTTGCTGTTGAAAAGCTTGGAGTAGAGCGTTTTGCGATTCTTTATCCCGAGGATAAATATGGGAAAATTTTTATGAATCTCTTTTGGGATGAAGTCCTTGCGTATGGAGGCGTTGTTACCGGTCTTGAATCGTACGGCCTGAATCAGACTGACTTTAAAGCTCCGATTAAAAAACTTGTGGGACTTTACTATGATGTCCCGGATGACCTTTTAAAACAAAATGTGATTGATGAGAAAGGAAAAAGTAAAGATAATTTAATTAGTGACGATACCATTTTTAATGGTAATACTGATAGTGAAACTGCGGATGATGAAACAGATAAAGAAGAAAAACCAATAATAGATTTTGATGCTCTTTTTATACCGGATGCCCCAAAAAGGGCAGGTCTTATTATGCCTCAATTAGCTTATAATGATATTGAGGATGTATATGTTTTCGGCACAAACCTATGGCATTCCGATCGATTAATTGAAATGGCACGCCAATATGTTCAGGATGCGGTTATGCCGGATGTTTTTTTTGCCGGAGCTTCATCTGAAGATGTACAGGATTTTGTTCAGTGCTTTAAAGATGCTTTTGAAAAAGAGCCCGGCTTTATTGAGGCTGTAACATATGATACGGCCATGATACTTTTCAGCATTATAAGCCGGGACGATGTTTTTTTTCGCAGTGCGATCAAAAATGAACTGACTCGTATGACTGGTTTTGAAGGAATAACCGGTCATACAAGGTTTACCAAAAACGGCGAAGTTGAAAAAAAATTATATCTCCTGAATATCAAGGGTAAAAAATTTATTGAAATAAGGCGATAAAAAGAAAGAGATAAAAATTCAAACAATGATTATTAAACAGGCAATAGAAGTTCTTCAATTAGAGGCAGAAGGTGTGTTAGGCTTAATTGGCAAAATTGATGAAAGTTTTACTAAAATGGTGGAACTGATTTGTAATTCAAAAGGGCGCCTAATAGTTGGTGGCATAGGTAAATCCGGTATTGTCGGCAGGAAAATAACAGCCACTTTGAACAGTACAGGAACAAGATCATTATTTTTACATCCGGTTGAAGCAATGCACGGAGATCTGGGAATGGTAAGCAGGAATGATATATTTCTTGCTCTTTCCAACAGCGGAGAAACAGATGAACTTAATATCCTGCTTCCAAATATACGAAATATAGGCTGTCCTATTATTGCTTTAACAGGCAATACCAGATCTACTTTGGCAAATCAGAGTGACATAATTATTGATGTTGGGGTTGAGAAAGAAGCTTGTCCGCTTGGCCTTGCTCCTACTTCAAGCACAACCGCCCTGCTGGCCATGGGGGATGCGCTTGCTGTAGTTTTGATTAATAAAAAGCATTTTAAGCAGAGTGATTTTAAAAAAATTCATCCAGGAGGAGCGCTCGGCCAAAGGCTTTCAGCAATGGTGGGGGATATCATGCTGACCGGTGAATCTGTACCGCTTATCCCGGATTCCTATTCTTTGACAAAAGCAATCAAAGAGATAGATTCCTTTGGGTTAGGAACTGTTCTTGTTCGTAATGAGAAAAAGAGACTTGCAGGCATTATAACGGATGGCGATTTAAGGCGCCTCCTATCAGAAAAAAAGCAGGTAGATGATCTCAGCGTCAGTGAAGTAATGACCAAAAAGCCGCGTACAGTCACTCCTGAATCTCCTGTTTATGATGCCCTTAATATTATGGAACAATTTCAGATTACAATTCTGCCTGTTACTGATTCATCCGGCAGAGTAGAAGGAATATTGCATTTGCATGATATTCTGGGTAAGGGCGAATTCAAATTTAATGGAAGATAAGGAACTGTCAAATATGATGATAGAAAAGCATGAGATACGCCGGCTAAAGGATTTTTACGATCTTATGGCCAATACTCGTACTATACGATTAGGAATTGTTGAGAATATATTCAGAAATCACTCTGAATCGTCAATCTCTGATATAAAAATAGAGATTGAAAAAAAACAGATAAATTCTCTTAAAAATGCTCTTTTTTCTCTTGAAACGATTCCTTTTGAAGGAGTAAAGCGCAGCCTGTTGCTGGATGATGTAAAAAAAATAGAGGTCGATCTTACATATGAAATAGAAGAGCTGAAAAAAGATATTTTCTACCTTGAAAATGGAGAAAAAAAATTTTGCGGCTATCTTGAACATATACATTCCGGATTTACAGAACAGGTAAAAGCTGGAGTAAAAAGACTGGGATCTCTTGATTTTAACTGTTTTATAACCGACAGGGACGGCACCATTAATAATTATTGCGGCAGGTACCGATCTTCAATTCAATCTATTTATAATGCTGTTTTTATTACCCGTTTTGCAAAATATAAAACTGCTAATCCTATTATCATCACTTCCGCGCCACTTAATAACCCGGGAATAGTTGATGTAAGTGTAAATCCCGAAAATGCAATTATTTATGCCGCCTCCAAGGGGCGTGAATTTATAGATCTGAACGGAGTACGCAAAACTTATCCCATCGAAGAAAAAAAACAACAACTTATCAACAAATTGAACAAAAAACTTTCCGATCTATTAGTGAACCCGGAATTAGAAAAATTTACCTTAATAGGCTCCGGATTACAGCTTAAATTTGGGCAAACAACAATTGCACGGCAGGATATAAGCGGAGCAATTCCTGATGATGAATCTGATAAATTTCTTAAACTTGTGAAGAAGATTGTTGCGGATATCGACCCAGGCGGAAATAATTTTAAAATCGAAGATACCGGCCTTGATATTGAAATAATTCTTACAATTGAAGATTCAAAATCAGGCCACAAGGATTTTGATAAAGGTGATGCGGTCAGCTATCTTGCTGCTGCATTAGATCTGTCAATGACCAAAGGGCCTCACCTGATATGCGGAGACACAGCATCAGATATTCCCATGATAGAGGCTGCCATCGAACAGACCGAAAATACATGGACTGTTTTTGTAACTAAAGATAAAGCGCTGGCAGAAAAAGTGTCGGCAACATGTTCTAATTCAGTAATAGTGCCGGAACCGGACATGCTTGTGGGCATTCTGGCTTGTTTGTCACGTTAAGGAACGAGGACGAATTAACTTCCCCAAGTAGGCATCACAGCTTCAGGCCATCTTTGCCCGATCTAAATCTGTGCGCCTACTTGGGAAAGTTATTTCGTCCCCGTTCCTAAATTAGGCTGAAGGTGGAAGTATTTTAATTCTAAAATTCGTGTTTTCGTGATACTTTTTTTTGGTTCCGGATATGCCGGGGCAGGAGGATAAAAATGATTGTAAAAAAAATCAAAGGCGCAATTTTTGATCTGGATGGTGTTATCACTGGAACAGCTCGTGTTCACGCTTTGGCGTGGGAAAGTATGTTCAATCTTTTTCTCAAACAGATTGCAAAAAGAGACCAGAAGCAGTTTGTACCTTTTGATAAAGAAAGAGATTATATAGAATATGTAGACGGAAAACCAAGGCCAAAAGGTGTGCAAAGTTTCCTGGAGTCAAGAAATATTGAGCTTCCTTATGGAGAAATTGATGATCCTCCTGACAAGGAAACAATTTGCGGAATGGGTAATAAAAAAAATATTGATTTCCAGGATGTACTTCACCGCGAGGGGCCGGATTTGTATGAAACTTCCATTAAATTAATAAAAGAGCTTAAAAGAAGAGGAATCAAGGTAGGAGTAGCCTCATCAAGCAGAAACTGCCGGATTATTCTTCAACTGGCGGGGATTGAAGATCTTTTTGATACCCGCGTTGATGGGGAAGTCTCACTGGAATTAGGTTTGAACGGTAAACCGGATTCTGACATTTTTGTTGTAGCTGCAAAAAATATCGGCCTCAAACCAGGTGAATGCATGGTGGTGGAAGATGCCATTTCCGGGGTACAGGCCGGAAGAAACGGCAACTTCGGTTTGACCCTGGGGGTAGCGCGGGATATTGATGGAGCGCTGCTCAAGCAGCATGGGGCAGATATTGTAGTACAGGATCTTGGTGATATCAGCGTTAACGATATAATTGAGTGGTTTGAAACGGGTATTCAGGCTGACGGCTGGAATCTGAACTATAATTTTTTTGACAAAGAGAATGAAAAATTAAGAGAAACCCTGACAACGGTGGGAAACGGATATTTTGGAACAAGGGGCTGTTTTGAAGGGGCGCAGGCTTCAGACATACATTATCCAGGAACTTATATCGCCGGAATATACAATAAGCTTCCGACAAAAATTCAGGGTAAAAATATTTATAATAACGACTTTGTCAATTGTCCAAACTGGCTTATGATCGAATTCAAGATCGGCAGCCAGGATTTTAAAAATCCGCTTGAGATGGAGCTTGTTGATTATGAACAGAGCTTATCCATTCAGGATGGTGTAATGATAAGGTCACTAATCTGCAAGGATAAATCCGGAAAGCTGACAAAAATTAGAACAAAGCGGATTGCAAGTATGGCCGAGCCTCATCTGGCAGCCATAGAATATAATTTGACCCCATTAAATTATTCGGGAAAAATCACAATAAGATCCTCTCTGGACGGAACCGTAATAAATGATGGAGTTGCCAGATACAGGGACCTGAAATCAAAGCATCTTTCTTTTGTAGCACATGGCAAAACAAAAAACGGAATATTTCTTCATGTTCAAACCAACAGATCAAACTATCAGATTATGATGAATGCCAGAACAAGTGTAAATGTAAACGGAAAACCGGTTCCGCTTACAAAAGCCCTTTATAAAAACAAAGGTTTGATTGGAGAAAAAATTGAAATATCTGTAACTGAAGGCACAACCTGTTCCCTTTCAAAAATTGTTAGTATTTATACTTCTCTGGACAAAGAAGCCTCAAGCTTGAAAAAGGCCGCCTTCGAAGCTGTTAAGCCTTACAAAACGTTCGATGAAATTTATACTCCTCATGCCAAAGCGTGGAAAAGGCTCTGGACTCATGCAGATATAAGCATAAAAGGAGACAGGATAGTACAGCAAACAGCCAGGCTGCACATCTATCATTTGCTTGTAACTGCATCTCCACATAATAAAAATATAGATGCCGGCATCACAGCGCGCGGCCTTAACGGAGAAGCTTACCGGGGGCATATATTCTGGGATGAGATTTATATACTTCCATTTTATAACCGCTGTTCCCCTGAAATAAGCAAAGCATTACTTATGTACCGGTATAACCGGCTTGATGCCGCCCGAACATATGCAAAGGATAACGGATATAAAGGAGCAATGTATCCATGGCAGACTGCTGATGACGGAACCGAGGAAACACAGATAGTACATTATAATCCTGCGGACGGATCCTGGGGCCCGGATTTGAGTTTACGCCAGAGGCATGTTTCGATTGCGGTATTTTATGATGTATGGCTTTATATTAAAAGCACCGGTGATATCAAGTTTTCTGCCGACTATGGCGCTGAAATCATGCTTGAAATAGCCAGATTCTGGGGAAGTATCGCAAATTTTGATGATACAACCGGAAAATATCATATTAAAGGCGTAATGGGGCCTGATGAATTCCATGAAAAACTTCCTGGTACAGATGAACCAGGCATTCAGGATAATGCCTACACAAATATTATGGTTGTATGGCTTTTAGATAAAGCCATCGGCGTGATTGATGAGCTTGGTGAAAAGAGACTTAAAAAATTATTCGAAAAGATTGATTTTAATATCAATGAAACGGATAAATGGCGTGAAATGACCAAAAAAATGAATGTTATCCTGGATAACAACAGCATTATAAGTCAGTTTGATGGATATATGGATCTTGAAGAGCTGGACTGGGATAAATATCGTAAAGAATATGGCGACATACATCGTTTGGATCGTATCCTGAAAGCTGAAGGAAAAAGCCCGGATGATTATAAACTCGCCAAACAGGCTGACGTTCTGATGATCTTTTATCTCCTCTCGCCGGAAGAGGTTGGAAATATTTTAAACCAGCTTGGTTATAAAATAGATGATCCATTAGATATGTTGAAAAAGAACTATGATTTTTATGAAAAAAGAACAAGTCATGGATCAACCCTCAGCAAAGTTGTACATGCGGTTGTAGCCAGCTACATACATTCCGGCGGAACTGCCTGGGACTGGTTTCTGGAAGCTGTTAAAAGTGATATCTACGATACACAGGGCGGCACTACCATTGAAGGGATACATACAGGCGTAATGGCTGGAACATTAGATGTTATTATACGATATTTTGCAGGAATAAATTTTTCAGGCAGTAATCCGGTTGTTAATCCCCATCTTCCGGAACATTGGGATAGCTTGTCATTCAGAATATGTGACAAAAAGATCTGGTATAATTTTGAATTTACAAAAAAAAATATTTCTGTAATGGTTGAAACAAAAAGTAAACATGATGTTGCTATTACAGTAAATGGACAGCAGGTGGCGCTTCAAACAGGAAAGAAAAAAATTATCAAAATAAAAAAATAAACAATAGGGAACGAGGATGAAATAACTTACCCAAATAGGCGCACAGATTTAGGTCAGGTTTGTCCGATCTAAAAGTAGAAAAGTTGCAGGAATAGCAAGCTATTTCAATATTTTTCTACTTTTAGATCGGGCAAAGATGGCCTGAAGCTGTGATGCATAGTTGTGGAAGTTAATTCGTTGTCGTTCATAAGGGCACTCACAAAGGAGTGCCCTTACATTTTTAGCAGCATGAACTTGTTGAACCGCACCCTGAGCATCCTGCATCAGGTTCAATCTTTATGCCGGAAGTGATTTTAAATCCCATAAATTTGAAATCTACCATTATAGGTTTTGCTTGTTCCATAAAATCTTTATCAACAATATATTTAAAATTGTCAATATCATACACATTATCAGTATCTTTTGGCTCATCCAGAGCCATTGCGAGTGAAGGTCCGCCTCAACCACCCTGATTTAAAAAGATTCTGATCGGCTTAGCCTCTTTTCCTTTAAAAAAATTGATCAGCTCCGTTGTAGCTGCCTCAGTTACTTCAAGCATGACTTTCTCCTTATAAAAAATTCTATATGTTTAAGATTAACGATTAAATTAGTCATCAGGATCATGTTTGTCAACTTGAACAAAGATAATCTTTGTATATTTTATAATTATTCAGGGAAAATTGAATAAAAACCACATATTGAATAGATTGCTCTTCTTTTAGAAAAGCTGAAGTTGTATCAACGGCAATTTTGCAGGCATCTTTAACAGGATATCCGTACACGCCGCAGCTTATTGCAGGAAACGCAATAGATTTAACATTATTTTCTACAGCAAGTTTAAGGCAGTTTTTGTAACAAAGGCCAAGTTGTATGGCATCTTCTTTCTTCCCTCTGTATACAGGGCCTACAGTATGAATAATATGTCCTGCTTTAAGTTTAAAGCCGGGTGTAATTACCGCCTCACCTGTAGAGCATCCTCCCAATCCCCTGCAATAATCCAGAAGTCCGGGGCCTGCTGCCCTGTGTATGGCGCCATCTACACCGCCGCCGCCCAAAAGAGTATTATTGGCAGCATTCACTATAGCGTCAACATCAAGAATAGTAATATCACCCTGCATTATTTCTATTTTATTAAGTATATCTTTATTTATTATCTCTTTATGCATAATATTTTTGTCTCCTCGCGTGGCAAAGCCTTCATTCTTGACAAATAACTTAATATAATATATAAAACTTGTAAAATTGTCAAAAATGTGTTCCAATTTTTGCTGCCCTCCTCCCGGAAAAAGGAGTAAATCCTCATGACTTTAAAAAATCTTCGCAGTTTAAGTATTTTGCTGGGTATGAAATGTAATTGTAAATGTCCGCACTGCTTTTATTTCCCAAGAGACGATAATTACGAACCAATTGATCCAGTTCTTCTGGATGATGCCTTGATCAGTATAGAAGGCATGCACAACGTGCAGAGTGTGAATTTTGCAGGTGGAGAGCCTTTTTATTATTTTGACACAATGCTGGAATGTATTGAACGATTAAAGAAAAACGGTATCCATTTTTTTTCAATCTCCACTAATGCCGCCTGGGCTTCCAGTGTTGACGAGGTTAGAAAAAAGCTGCGCATTCTTTTAAAACTTGGCGTAAGTACTATGTGGGTCAGCGCGGACGGATTTCACCAGCAGACAGTTCCGCTTGATAATGTGATGAACATTATAAAAGCCGGTAATATAGAAACGTCCATGGGGTCAAGATTTTCGGTTAATATCGTTTCAACCTATCTGGGTTATTTTTCTTATGACTGTACTCTTAATCGCAAGACCAGCTTAATTCGTAAAAAGATATGGGACGCCGGTGTATATGCCATAGAAACATTTGTCAGCCCGCATGGAAGGGGGGCATTCCTGATCCCTGATGAGTTACGGGTAAATAAAAAGCTCGACCGCAAATGCTGGGAAGTTAAACTCGGCATGCTTGATCCTGAAGGTCCTTCTATGCTTTCAATAGATCCCTCTGGTAATGTTGACGGATGCTTCGGGATATCACTCGGCAATCTTCATGATAACAGTTTAAGGACGATTCTACGTCATTATTTTTATACCCCCGGACCTATAGTCAAAATACTCCGAGAAAAAGGTCCTTCTGGTTTGAGAGATCTTGCTGTTGATAGAGGCTTTGTTCCTAAAAAAGCTTATTTTGATGAATGTCACCTTTGCCATATGACTAGAAATTATCTCAAAGAGAACTGTAATGATGAATTTGGTGAGTTTCTTCAACCTGCTTTTTGTTATCCGCCAGTTATAGACACCAAAAATCACCCCTTTGAGGAATGGAATCTTGATAATTTTCAGAAATAAGAGAGAATTATCTCCCTTAATTCGCATACCTTAGCTGCAATATCAGTGGCGCGCGTAATGCCTGTGACCATGGCAATCCGTTTTGCCCCTTTTTCCAGGACATCCTTAATATTATCCTGGTTAATACCTCCCATTACTGTAAAGGGTATTCCTAATTTTGGGCTTATTTCCGCAATCGCCCCCGGCCCCAGAAAACGGGTTAATTTTTTTTTGGTTTTGGTAGGAAAAATCGGGCCGATATTAACATAGTCAGCTCCGTCTTTTTCAGCTTTCAGAGCTTCCTCCAGGCTGTGACTCGAAGCGCCAAGAAGAATATCAGGAGCGATCTTTCTTGCAGCGCTGATTGGCAAATCGTCCTGGCCGAGATGGACTCCGTCCGCTTCTGCGGCAAGTGCGATATCGAGATGATCATTTATTATAAGGATGGCCTTTTGTGCGAGGGTACGTTTTCGGAATTCAAGGGCAAGCTCAAAAATCTCTTTTTTATCCCAATCCTTTTCTCTGAGCTGAATAATTTTAGCTCCACCGGCAAGAAGAGCTTCAAGAACTTCAAGATTAGATCGTCCTTCTGAAAGTTCCTGACATGTTACAGGATAAATATCTATCTTTTTAAATGCCTTTAGACGTTCTTTATAATTCATCCGCCACCTGCAAATTTAATAAGTTCAAGTTCGTCGCCATTTTCAAGAATTGTCTGCCCATATTTATTTTTATGTAATAATTCCCTGTTAAGCTCCACAATTAAATTTTCTGCAGAAAATTCCAGCATCAAAAGAAAGGATGTAATATCGAGAGCCTTATCAAGCAAACGCTCTTTACCATTTAATTTTATTTTTATTTCCATATATTTAAAAAAGCCAACTTGCTCCCTATCCGTTCAAGAATGCCTTGTCCCAGTCTTTCCATACTGGTTCATAGCCGCTCAAGGTTATTGTTTTTGCAACATCTTCGGGAGACCTTATGTCGGATATCTCAAATTGTTTATCAGCATGTTCTTCCATTGCATATCCGCCTGGAGACGTTTTGCTTCCAGCGCTCATCTGGGTAATTCCCAAAGGTATCAGGTTGTTTCTCAGTTGCTCCGGTTCTCTGGTGGATATGATAAGTCCGGAATCCGGCAAAAAAAGCCTGAAAGCACATATAAGCTGTACCAGGGCTGAATCATCCACAGGAAATTCAGGCTCATATCCGCCTGTTGCAGGGCGCAGCCTGGGAAAGGAAATAGAAATATGGCTTTTCCAATATTGGCGCATAAGGTAGAGAGCATGCAGCCCTGTGAAAGCGCCATCAACTCTCCAATCCGACAGACCAAGGAGTACGCCGATATTAAGACGCCTGAATCCGGCTGTTCCGCCCCTGTCCGGCGTAGTAAGCCGCCACTTGTAATCGCGTTTTTTCCCCGCCGGATGTACTTGCTTATAGGTTATTTTATTGTAGGTTTCCTGATAAATGGTTAAACCATCTACGCCGCTTTTAATCAAAGTTCTGTATTCATCTGTACTCAAAGGATAAATTTCAATTGAAATAGATGAGAAAAATTTTTTTAAGATTTGAGCAATTCGGCAAAAAGAAGAAACCGGCACATCTACAGGAGATTCCCCGCTTACAAGAAGAACATGGCGAAAACCCAGTTTGCAAATAAACTCTGCCTCCTTGATTATTTCTTTTTCTGTAAGTGTTTTACGATCTATTTTATACGTACAATTAAAACCACAGTACAAACAGGAATTCGTACACTTGTTGGAAATATATAAAGGGGCATACATCTGGATGATTTTACCGAACCGCTGCAAGGTTATTTTGTGAGCCTGTTGTGCCATATCTTCTATAAAAGGTTCGGCAGCAGGGGAAAGAAGGGCAAGAAGATCATTATGAGTTCTTTTGTCCGTATAAAGAGCGCGCTTTACGTCATCTGCTGTTTTTGCGAAAATTGCCGATTTGACAAATTCCCAGTCATACATTTTGATTTTATCAGCAAAGCTCATTATGAATCATTCCTGAGAAATCCCGTTAAAGGTGAGCTTGCTTCAGCCTGAATTTTTTCTTCCCCTAATCCTGCAGTATAAGCTGTAAATCCGGCTTCGACACCAAGCCTGAAGGCTCTGGCCATACCTATTGGGTCTGATGCAACTGCAATTGCGGTGTTAACAAGCACGGCATCCGCTCCCATCTCCATTGCTTCGGAAGCATGTGAGGGAGCGCCTAATCCGGCATCAACAACAACGGGTATCTGAACCTGTTCTATAATGATGCGGATAGAATCGGCTGTTTTGAGTCCACGGTTTGTTCCTATGGGAGCGCCTAAGGGCATAACAGTTGCAGTGCCCGCATCTTCAAGTCTTTTTGCCAGAATGGGATCAGCATTGATATAAGGAAGTACAATAAAACCTTCTTTTACCAGAATTTCAGCTGCTTTAAGGGTTTCTACCGGATCAGGGAGAAGATAATATGGATCTGGAGTTATTTCAAGCTTTATCCATGGCTCACATCCTGCTGCACGGGAAATGCGGGCTAAACGCACAGCTTCATCAGCGTCACGCGCTCCGCTGGTATTAGGTAGAAGGAGATAGCGATTTGTATCTATTGCCCCAATAATATTATCGTTTGGATTTGATAAATCTGCTCTGCGAAGCGCAACGGTAACTATTTCGGTTCCGGAAGCAGCCAGAGCATTTTTCATGATATCATTGGAAGGGAATTTTCCAGTTCCCATGAGAAGGCGTGATTCAAAAGTTCGCCCCGCTATTTTAAGACTGCGTAAATTAGACAATTTTTTTTCCTTATTTTTTTTTCCTTATTATAGTGTCAGCATTCTATCCAAAGCTTTTTTAGCGCCCGTTTTTATTTGATCAGGAATTTTTATAATATTAACCTTGCCAACATTTTCCAGCGTCCATAAAAGATTTGCAAGATTTATTTTACACATGTTAGGGCAAAGAGAATTTTTAAGGGGAAATACTTGTTTATCCGGATATTCATCGGCAAGGCGGTCTATCAG
>Ga0209633_10002868_pt1 | contig 16306 bp, 17 predicted proteins | sample Cruoilmetagenom1_FD_187290 | JGI IMG/M metagenome (GOLD analysis project Ga0209633, IMG submission 187290) | Oil polluted marine microbial communities from Coal Oil Point, Santa Barbara, California, USA - Sample 1 (SPAdes) (version 2) | ecosystem: Environmental > Aquatic > Marine > Oil seeps ... | reverse complement strand
TTGTTTGTTGGAACTATTTTACAAGCTATCAGACAAGCCCTTTTTTAAATCATAACACATAGCCATAATGTTGTTGGCACAATTATTATTTGCAAATAATATTTGTACTTATAGATAGTTTTATTCATTTAATCCACAAATATTCCACAAATCTTCTAAAAAAGTGCATAATTATCTTTTCCCTTAAAATAGTATTAGGAGGAGTGCTAATGGCTGAACATCTAATAATTAATAAATGGCGGGATAAAATCTACGAGGTAATTTTCGAGGCAGATACTCCAATCGGGAAACTTTTCGATGAAATATTAATAGTATGCATTATAGCCAGTGTTCTAGTCGTGATGCTTGATAGTGTAGATTCAATTGGAGGTAAGTACGCTCGACTTTTCTATATTTTAGAATGGTTCTTTACTATTGTCTTTAGCATAGAATATATTTTGAGACTAATTAGTGTCAGACGCCCTGTAAAATATGCGACGAGTTTCTTTGGAATTGTAGACCTCCTTACGGTCATCCCTACCTATCTTGATTTGTTCCTGCCTGGAACCAGGTTCCTACTAGTAATTAGAATATTAAGAGTGCTTAGAATCTTTCGAGTGCTTAAGCTGGCAAAATACGTTGGGGAGTCGAATTTACTGATAAGAGCAATTAAAGCTAGTGGCCGGAAGATTACAATATTTCTCTTCTTTATAATAACGATAGTTGTTGTATTAGGTTCACTTATGTATATCGTTGAGGGTGCAAAGCACGGATTTACCAGCATTCCAAAGAGTATTTATTGGGCAATTGTTACACTAACTACTGTGGGTTACGGAGACGTAGCACCTGAGACAAGCTTGGGGCAGGCAATGGCGGTTGTAGTTATGATTATGGGTTACAGCATAATAGCTGTGCCAACGGGCATTGTAACTGTAGAAATGGCTCAAGCATTTAAGGAGAACATTTCTACAAAGTTATGCCATGACTGCAGCGGTGAAGGCCATGACTTAGACGCCAAGCACTGTAAGTTTTGCGGTTCTGAACTATAATTGTTTTCAATTTAAAGAGTACTTTCTTATTCATTTCAGAATCTTGTTAAACTTGAAAACATCTCAAAGTAATATATATGTATTTATAGAGGTTAAGGCTTTATCAAGAGCTTGAGAATTTGATATAATAGATATCTGAATATAAAATAATTGAACTTTATTAGCATCAAAATTGCTAAATAATAAGCATTGAAGGGAGAAGTCATGGAAGTACAGGTTAAAGAAAAATCTATGCAGGAGATCATAGACGGTTTGCCTCAGGAAGTACGTGAGGAGCTTGATCTTTTTGAGCGTCAGATCCAGGATTATCTGGCAGGTATGACCGGCGAGATTAAGTTCCAAAAGATACGTCTTCAATTAGGCGTTTACGCCCAGCGTCAAGCCGGTGTTCAAATGCAGCGAATTAAGATACCTTTTGGTGGTCTTAATTCCACTCAACTAAGACGTCTGGCTGACTGTTCAGATAAATACGCCAGCAATTTTATGCACTTAACTACAAGACAAGATGTTCAGCTCTACTATATTGATTTAGCAGATGAACCTAATATGATGCGCGAGCTAGCAGATGTTGGTATAACAACCAGAGAGGCTTGCGGAAATACCGTTAGAAACGTAACCGCTTGTCACCAGGCTGGTTCTTCTCCCACAGAAACTTTTGATGTTACCCCTTATGCGGAAGCATTTAAGAATTTTATGCTAAGAAACCCCATATGTCAGAATATGGGAAGAAAGTTTAAAGTATGTTTTGAAGGCTGCCAGGATAAAGATCATGCAGGAATCATGATTCATGATTTAGGATTCCGCGCCAGAGTTAAAGAAGAGGGCGGGGAATTAAAACGTGGATTTCAGGTCTACGTCGGAGGGGGTTTAGGAGCATCACCTTCTCTGGGACATCTCTGGAGCGAATTTCTTCCTGTTGAAGAAATGATACCTTTTTCAGCTTCAGTAATTCGTATATTCGACCGTTTCGGAGAACGAAAAGTACGTATGAAAGCTCGTATGAAGTTCCTAATCAGAAAACTTGGAATGGAAGAGTTTCGCAGACTTGTCGACGAGGAAAGAGCTAAGCTTAAAGTTGATCCGAGCTGGAATGATTTTCTAAACAATATTGATGAGACTCCACCTGAAATGAGCTACAACTTTCCTTCAGCTCCTGAGGGTATCGAAAACGATCCTTTATATATAGCTTGGAAAGAATCAAATGTTCTTCCTCATGGCAATGAAGAACTTAATATGGTTAATATAAAAGTTCATAATGGTGATATACCCTCAGATACTGCAAGAGCTTTGGCTGATATCACTGAAACATTTTCTGCAAGTGATATTAGAATAAGCATTTCACAGAACTTGATTCTCAGATGGGTTCCTTCTGAAGCGCTTCCCGCCTTATATGCTGCACTTTATGATATTAACTTGGCCAATCCAGGCGCAGAAACTTTTGAAGATATAACTGCTTGCCCTGGCGCTGATACTTGCCGCTTAGGTATAACATCGGCAAAAGGTCTAGCAGATACTCTAACAGAGGGTATGAAAAACGGCTTAGGTGAATACAAAGAACTATCCAAAGGCCTCAACATCAAGATCTCAGGCTGCCCTAATTCTTGCGCGCAGCATGTTTCAGCTAATATTGGTTTTCAGGGCGCCTCGCTTGCTAAGGCTGGAAGAAATGTCCCTGCCGAACAAGTCTATGTTGGGGGCGGACTCTACGGAGACGATACAAAGCTTGCAACATCTATCATTAAAGTGCCTACAAGAAATGCTCCTAAAGTTGTGAAAAAGCTTTTAGAGCTCTATAGAGATGAAAAGAATAGTGAAGAACACTTTGACTCTGTGATGGAAAGACTGGGTAGAGATAGAATAAAAGAAGAAATTACAGAATTTACTCAAGTACCAACTTTTGAAGAAGATCCTTCTTACTACCAGGACTGGGGACACGAAGAGGAAAAATTTGAGCTCCAGAAAGGTGTAAAGGGTGAGTGTGCCGGAGCAACAATAGAGGAGAAAGTACCTACTTTTACAGATGCTGAGAAACGCATACAGCAAGCTGAAGCGCTACTCAAACACGGCGAGTATGAGACTTCTATAATGGAAGCGTTTCACTCTTGTGCGGCTAGCGCGCATGTGCCTCTTTATACAAAGCTGGTTGATCCGTTTACATCAGAGCAGACAATGTGGGAGTTTGAAAACCTACTTGTTAGAACTGGAGACTCCGAAGAAAAATGGCTTGATATCTCTGGTGTCCTAAAAGAGATGGTAGATCAGGAACCCTCAGAGGAACTTGCGGTTGAGATGCTAGAAATTGCAAAGGATCTTTATTCCGAGTGTGAGAGAATACAGGCAAATTTATCATAAATGTTTAGCCTGATTTTGTTAAAAATATAGTTCCGTCTTATTCTTTGAATTTTAACAGGATACTTATATCTACATCTTATTTTATATTTAAAAATATAGGGTTGAATTCTGACAACTACGTCCATATATTCTCTATAGAGCATGGAAAGGAGATTGAAATGAAAAAAGTAATTATAACTATGTCGGTTGTTTTAGGTTTGGTTCTTGGCGGGTTATTCCCTGTATCCTCATTTGTGTATTTTGAGCATGAGGACGTTGATTGCTCAATGAATCAAATAGAAAATCTCCAATTTGAAAATAGTTGCAAAAACTTAGAAGCTTAATTTGTCTGGAATTGATTAATGTACATCCCGGGAACATTTGTGTATTTTGAGCATGAGGATGTTGATTGCTCAATGAATCAAATAGAAAATCTCCAATTTGAAAATAGTTGCAAAAACTTAGAAGCTTAATGTGTCTGGAATTGATTAATGTATATCCCGGGAACTAAGTTTAAAGTTGTATTGAAAATTCAAGTCGGTGAACAGGTTTTTGAGCCCGGGCTTGAAGGTGAGATAGTTCAACCTGTAACTAAGATGGTTGGAAAAGCTTACAGTGTTAGATTCGCGGATGGAAGAACTGCAGAAATTCATAACGTTGTTATGAATAACCAGACTGAAGCACTTAAAGACTAAATAAACTCTGTGAAGATTCTTCACAAATAAAATGAATAAATTTCTAGAGAAATTTGAGACATGGTTTAGCGCTGAATTAGGGCTGCAGCAAGTAGCTCCAATCGTAATGGATCTAATCGTTTTAGCGGTATTGGTAGTACTGGCTGTTATAGCTAACTATCTTGCCAAGCGGTTCATTCTAAAACTAGTTGAGCATTTTGCCGCCAGGAGCAGTACTGACTGGGACGATGTTTTAGTTAAAAGAAAATTCTTCAGACGACTTTCTCACTTTGCGCCGGCTTTAGTTATTTACTTAATGTCCTCAGTATTTTTTGAAAACGAAACGGCAGTCATAGTTACAAGGCGTATAGCAGAAATTTATATGCTCTTTGTGACAATATTCGCTATAGACGCATTTCTCTCTTCAGTTGTAGATATTTACCACAGCTATGATACTGCCAGAGAGGTTCCTGTAAGGATAATTGTTCAAGTAGCAAAAATCCTTCTCTATGCCATTATAGCAATAATTATACTCTCAACTGTAATTGGTAAGTCTCCCGCCTTTTTTATCGGTGGGTTAGGTGCCATGGCGGCAGTACTTATGCTGATTTTCAAAGACCCTATACTTGGGCTCGCAGCGGGTATACAGCTCTCAGCAAACAATATGGTAAGGGTAGGGGATTGGATAGAGATGCCCAAATTTGGCGCTGATGGAGATGTGATAGATATATCCCTTACGACTGTGAAAGTACAGAATTGGGATAAAACGATAGTCACTATACCTACATTTGCATTGGTTAGTGATGGTGTTAAGAACTGGCGCGGTATGTCTGAGTCTGGGGGAAGAAGAATTAAACGCTCTGTATATATAGATATGACCAGCGTTAAGTTCTGTACACAGGAAATGATTGAGAAATTTAGTAAGATTCAGTATTTGAGTAATTATGTCTTAGATAAAAAGAAAGAACTCTCAGATTTTAATGAACAGCGAAATATAGATAACACGATATTAGTAAATGGCAGAAGGATGACAAACCTAGGTACATTCAGAGCTTATTTGGTTTCCTACCTTAAGGACCATCCCAAAATAAACAAAAATCTTACTTTTCTAGTCAGACAGCTAGACCCTGGATCAACCGGCATTCCAATTGAGGTCTATGTTTTTAGCAGTGATCAGGTTTGGGCAAATTACGAGGCAATACAAGCTGATATTTTTGATCATATTCTAGCAGTTATTCCTGAATTTGATTTAAGAGTTTATCAAAACCCGACCGGTTCTGATTTCCAGAACCTGGCTAATTAATTTTTCATATTATATTATTACCAAGGCTCTACTGTGGATTAAATAATTATTGGACAGTTGCCATATCAACATACGGACGCATAGTTCTAAGCGCATTTAACAGAGTTTGATCCAATCCATATATATCCTTATGGAAATTCACATTGCCCTGATTATCAACCCAACTAGTAAAGTATAGAACATAAACGGGAATAGTTTGGTTTAGATGCACAGTCTTGGTTTTTCTGGAGTTAATGCTCGATTTAATTCTTGTTTGATCCCACTCCTGATTGGAAGATAAAACGAACTCAGCCAGCTCTAGAGGTTTTTCCACTCGAATGCATCCATGACTGAAATTACGCTGTGCTCTTTTGAAGAATCCGCGGTTAGGCGTGTCGTGAAGATAAACCGAATGTTTATTTGGGAATAGGAATTTAATCTGGCCTAATGGATTACCTGGGCCAGGATTTTGACGTAGTCTATAATTTCCTGATAAAACTTTGGAAATATATTCCTCTTGGGCTTGCTTGTTTTGTCTTTCGGCTTCAGATAATTGTCGCTCACCACTTTCATCACCGTCGGTTTCTGATGGAACTTCCACATTTTCTGCAACTTCGATTTCCTCCGACTCTTCAAAAACTATCTTTTTAGGAGTTTTAAGACCGACTGCATCAATACCTTTTTTTGACAGATATTCTGAATCCTGCCTTATCCTAGGCGCTATATCATCTTTAAAAATGCTTGGGGGAATGTTCCAGTAAGGGTTTACGACTATATGAGTCATTTCCTCACTAAACATTGGAGTATTCCATTCAGGTTTTCCTACAACTATTCGCATATTAATACTGTCATTATTATTCTCTACACCGTACAAGTGGTAATTTGCTATATTTACCAGGATGTAACGGCTTCCCAAATATTGAGGTAATAAGCGCCATCGTTCCATTGTAATCTCTATCTGAGATATACGCTCTTCTACTGGTACATTTAATGCTTCTATGGTTGATTTGCCTACTACGCCGTCTACATACAATCCATTTCTTTCCTGATATCTTTTTACTGCTATATCTAGAGTCTCATCAAATACTTTACTATCCGGCGACGATCTTTCTAATTCTCCAGTGACTTTAAGTCTTTCTCTTAAAGCCAGTACTCTGTTTCCTCGAGCGCCTTTCTTAAATTTATCTCCATAAGGAACTGGTTGCCATCCCCCATTAGCTGCTATCTCTTTATATTCTTTCAATGATACTTTTAGCTTGCTATACATCGGGTATTTAGGCATCAGGGCGCTTAATGCGCTTTGTATTTCATTAGAGCTAGTAGCCTGCACAAGCAATTGAGGGATATTTACTGGTTTTTCACCTGAGATTAGATCAAGATTTATTTGCTCTGCTTTAACTCGTCCATAATGCAAATCATGCCCATAAGTGAGAAAGGCATTAGAGAGTAGAAGTTCCAATTCTGCAAGATCTTCTTCATCATAAGAATTTTCTGACTCATTATCATTATCCATTCTACTAAGAGTAGATTCGATTTCTTCTAAATTATAGTCTTCAGGATTGAGAGCTTCATCGCCACTATTTCTAATGATTTCTACCATCTCATAAGCCTGGGATGAGGGTCCGTTAGATTCAATCCAAAATAGGGAATAATTATTATCTTCATATAACTTCGGGAGAGTCTTATAAGCTTTTATGCTTTTGGTCTGTATTTGCATGTTAGGAGCGTACGTGGATGTTTGTATCTTCTGTTTGGCTAAATTGCTAACTCTTGCAGTTGATGAAGTCTGAGTCTGAGATGGAGAATGAGCATCCTTGATCAAGTTCTCCTGTTTTGGCACAGCGCATCCTGATACCAGTACGCAAACTGCCGCAACTGTGCATAAAAAAACGAAAATTTTCTGACCAGTGATATTTAATAATTTCATCATAAACATTTTCAAACCATATATTACTACATATTACTACAAAATGAGACAGAGGATAGTTCTTATTTGTTTCATATAGATATTAGAATATATAACCCCGCCTTTATTTATTATAATATGAAATCGATATAATGGCTATCATATATTGTATATTTTTTTTTGATGCTATCAACTGATTTTTGCTTCAGGATTTAATACGAAATCTTTAAATAAGAATCGTTTTATTTTACGTGTAGTGGTTTTTGGAAACTCTTCCTGTCTGATTGCAAATTCTCTTATTTTTTTATAAGATTCCAGAGAGCGGTTGGTATTGCGTACTTCTTGCTTGATAAATTCCCAAATATTTTGTGTCGAAACTTGATGTCCTTTGTTAAAGAATTTTTCGTTAATCTCCCCCATATTTGGGTAAATAAGGGCATGGATGTCCACATCATTAGGGCTAAAAACTAGCGCTTCCTCTATGTAGATTGACTTAGTTAATTTTTCCTCTATTTCCTCAGGAAATACGTTTTTGCCACCCTTTGTTACTATTACGAATTTCTTTCTCCCGGTTATATATAAGTATCCATCTTCATCAAAATACCCTATATCTCCGGTTAGAAGCCATCCGTCAGATGTAAGCGTTTCATCGGTAGCGCTCTGATTCTTGTAATATCCTTTCATGATATTTGGACCTCGGGCTACTATTTCTCCATTGCCCTCTGAATCTATATCTCTTATTTCAACTTCATCGCTCGGTATTATCATACCGATGCTGTCAGGTTTAGGATTTCCGGGAGGGTTTACTGATATAAGTGGAGATGCTTCAGATAGACCATAACCCTGAATTACTTGTATGCCATATTTTTTAAACCCATTAGCTACCCAACTGGGGAGAGCTGCACCGCCTGAAACAATTAATCTACTTCTTTCAAGCCCCAGATTTTGTTTTATTTTCTTACCTAGCATGCTTTTTGGAAGTGTCTTGGCAATGATTCCTTTGAGGCCCTTTTGATTGGATAATTCTTTTTCAATTCTTAAATAAAGTTTCTCTAATAGAAGCGGTGCGTTCAGCCATATTGTCGGTTTTGCAGCCTTTAAGTCCTCAAGTAATTCTCTTGGTTTTAACCCTCTTGCGTAAAATACACTCATTCCACTGCTAAATGTAGTAATTAGACCGGCTGTGCACTCATAGGAGTGATGGATTGGTAGTATTGAGAAAGCTATATCTGATGAATTATATTCTATTATTCTGTATATATCTGACACATTCGACATTATGTTGCCGTGACTGAGCATAACGCCTTTTGGATCGCCTGTTGTGCCGGAAGTAAAAAGTATTTCTAATAAATCATCTGGATCTACATTTTCATTTTCTATACCCTTTGAATACTTGTTTCTTATATCTTCTATCTGATCCATTAAGACTAGATGTCTTAGGCTTCTTAATTCCTCTGAAATAGATCTCAGCCCTTTGTAAAAAGCTCCGGAAAGAATAATAGCTTTAGCTGACGAATAGTCTAAGATAAATTTATGATCTTGAAGAGAAGCTCTAGCATCAAGGGGGATGGCCACCGATCCGATCCACGAAACTGCAAAAAATGAAATCCCCCATTCAGGTCGGTTTTCCCCTAGAATTGCAACATGGTCTCCCTTTCCAATACCCAAATCTTTTAGGTGTCGAGCGAGTTTCATTATACGCTCTAGAACTTGATTGTAAGTTAATTGATATAGGTTTCCTTCTCTCGGAGTTGAAAATGCAAGATTGTCCTCATTATTGTTAACTGTGGATTCTATCATTTCCGACATCGTTTGGAACGGCAAAGATTCTTTAAATGTAGGTATTTTACGTATCGGTTTTGTGTATTTTTTCATAGGATTATTTGGTCAGGATAAATTAAGATATGAAAGTAGTATTATATAACAATTGTCAGAATATTTTAGACTGTTCTCAAGTTATACAATATTAAGTAGTTCTGATAAGTGTTTAATTATATAGTCCGGTTTAGGGTCCAGCGTATCTTCAGATTGGTTTTTTCTGTTTATCCAGGCGGTATCCATACCGAGGGCTTTAGAACCTACAACATCAGCATAATAATTGTCCCCAACAAAAAGAGCATCCTGTGGTCGTATCTTCAGTTTGTTAACAGCCGTCTGGAATATTATGTGATTTGGTTTTCTCCAGCCAACTTCTTCAGAGATGATTACTTGTTCAAATAAATTTGTTATCTTAAATTTTTCAAGGAGCATGTAAGCTGTCGGCGCGTAGTCAAAATTTGATACTATAGCAAGTCGGTATCCGTTAAATTTAACATACTCCAGAGTTCTTTTGTTTGTTTCAGGAAATTCTACACAGCTGGCAAGTCCGTTCATATGAGCTAGAACCATTTGGTCTATAAGTAGGTCCATATTATCTATAGGCGCTAGATTCATCTTGTCTAACATAAGAAAATATCTGTCACGATTTGGAAATTCTTTATGCTCAATTGATTTTATCTCTAGAAATTCATGGTAGCTCTCAATAAACGGATCATAAAACTTTTCAAACTCTATATCAGGATAGTACTGTCTAAAAACCTCAAATACTTCTGTACTTGTTGTTCTCGACCTCAATCCTTTAAGTTCAATTGTAGGTAGATGGTTGAAATTAAAATTAACTATCGTGTCAAACAGGTCAAAAATTATAGTACTATATTGTTTCATTTTGATTTAATAGAACTAGTTTCATATAATAGAATTATAAGATTAGGTTTTAACGCCAGCTCTCTCTAAAATGACATCTATAATATTGTTATGAATACCAAGAGGTTCAGTAATATTGAAAGAAACTTGGGGATGATTCGCAGCCGCCTCTTTAACCATTCTTGGTATATCTTGTGTTGAATGTCTGCCAGGGGCTAAAAAGTAGGGGTGCACTACAATATGATTTGCTCCTTTCGATACACAGTCATCAAAAGCTTGTGAGATCGTAGGTTCGGCTAGCTCCATATGGCAGTAAGCAATAATTTCAAATTCAGAATCGTTTTTTTTCTTGATCAGCTCAGCAATTTGAACGAGCATTTCATTTGCTTCATTTAGCTTGCTTCCGTGGTCAACAATTATTAAAGCCTTTTTACTCATTTCGTTTCAGCTGTATTCATTAATGTTAAGGATTATAGAGATTAGGAAGGTATTTTAGTGTTTAGTCTAATAGTTTCAAGCATGATTTCTGCGGATCTGAAAAACTCCTCCATAATCAGATATTCATTTACAGTGTGCAGTTCATACATTCCGGTTCCTAGATTAGCGCATTCAATTCCAAATTTATTAAAATAATTGGCGTCGCACCCGCCACCGCTGGTATGGTGCTTAATTGTATAGCCAAGATTTTTAACAGCAGCCTCAATCAGAGTAACGGGAAGTGACTTGATATCCACATCCATTCTATCGTAGCTTCGTTCAATGTCTTCATCGAGTTTAGCAATAAATGTTTTTCCTTCCGGAGAGATGTCATCATGAAGTGTAACTTCATAATTTGAAACAGCGTTATGAAAACACTCTCTCATATGATCGACCTGCGCTCTCAATGTATCTTCGCTATGACTTCTGGCTTCCCCAACTACTCTAACTCGGTTTGGAATAATGTTAGTTGCTCTTCCGCCGCCAATAACCCCAATATTTGCTGTGGTTAAATCATCAATTCTGCCTAACCTCATATTTGAGATTGCTTCACTAGTAATTTGTATCGCGCTTATTCCGTTCTCAGGACAAAGGCCGGCATGGGCTTCTAGTCCATGAACTGTGAACTCCATTTTTTCAGCTGATGGGCACCTTAATACAAGTCGGTCAGGTGTACTGCTATCAAGCACAATCCCATGTTTAGCCCTAAACCTAGACATATCTATGTGTTTTGAGCCCAAAAGACCTATCTCCTCGCATATGGTAAATGCGATTTCTATATCTCCGTGGGGGACACCGTTTTCTTTTATGGCTCTTATTGTTTCTACTATCACAGCAACGCCGCTCTTGTCATCGCTTCCAAGAATGGTTGTGCCGTCACTCTTCATAATACCGTTTTCGATTTTTGGCTCAATTCCTTCACCAGGTCCTACCGTGTCCATATGAGCTGAGAGGAAAAAGGGTGGGGCATTCGGTTTATTGCCCTCTAGTTTTACAATTAAATTTCCAACGTTACCATTTACTTTTTTTCCAGCGTCATCATAAAAGCATTCCGCGCCTATTTCTTCCATGTCCTTTTGCAATTTTAAAGCAACATCTTTCTCTTTTTTTGACAGGCTATCAATTTTTATAATATTCATCACATGCTCTGTCATTCTTTCTTTGTTAATCATAAAATTCTCCATAAATTATTCCGATTTCTATAAAATAGTACCTACCTATATACGTCAACCCGAATATAGATCAGTATAACTTATAGGATGCTATATAGAAACGTAGTGGTATAAAGATACTTCAATAATCATTAGGATCTCGATGAATAGAAATCTCAGATCATTCCAGAAATACGTACTAAAAATAAACTATAATATCTTTAAGTTATTGTTCAGAAATTTCTTGTAAAGTTACTATTACTTTTTGAAGCTTTGATTTATTTAGTGAATAGATTCTATTTTGTTTCACTTTTCTTTCTTTAATTAAACCTGCTTCTTTTAATATCTTTAAATGGTTTGAAACAGTAGGCTGTGAAATTTTAAACCTGCGAGATATTTCTCCAGCATTTGCATCTTTTTTGCCCAAAATAGACAAAATTTTCCTTCTTCTCTCATCACTTATGGCTTTAAAGGGACACCCCATTTTATAACCTCCAGAATTCTATAACCTCCAGAATTTTATAACCTCCAGACGGGAATGAGCATTTAGCTAATTATGTAAATAGATTCTATAGGACAACGCTTAAAAAATCAAAATATATTTAATAGAGTCTCATATCAGAAGCGCTCTAAAGCTGGACGAAGGTCCATTTCAAGTGTCCAAGAGGTAAGGGGTTGAATGTGAATTTGCCAATATTGCTCTGCTATTGCCTCCGGCGATAAAAAACTCTTGATGTCCCGTTCAGGCATATTTTTGGAATAATTTGGGCTTGCAATTTGTCCATCAATAATTACATGAGCAATATGAACCCCCTTTGCGCCAAATTCTCTAGCCATAGACTGCGCGAGTGCCCTCAGGCCGAATTTTCCTACAGCTAATCGAGAAAAGCCTGAACTCCCACGTATCGAAGCGGTTGCTCCTGTAAAAATTATGGTTCCTTTTTTCCTTTTCAACATTGATGGAAGCACTAGTTTTGAACTCAGAAAAGCGCCAAAGCAATTAATATCCCATGAGCTTTTAAATTCATCAGGTTTTATTTTTAATATACTTTGCATTTTGAAATCACCTGCATTGTATACTAAAACATCGATGTTTTTACCTAATTCTTGGGAAATGTTTTTAAAAGCCGCTTTAAGATCTTTCTCATTAGTTACATCCGCTGGAGCAATAAATACTTCTCCACCTGATCTTTCTATATCTTTTTTAATCTTCTCAAGTTTTCTCTTAGTCCTGGAAACTATAGCTATTTTATAGCCTTCTCTACTAAATTTTAAAGCTAAAGCAGATCCCAATCCCGGACCCGTACCTAAAATTACAGCTATTTTATCTGTATTCATTTTTCCTCAGTGATTCTTTGATTCTTAGAAACATGATCTCTAAAAAAGACTAATCTAAGTAAAAATTTGAGAGTATTTAATTGACTATTGCTCTATCTATTGACCACTTGCCTCCTCCTTTAATTAAAACGACTAAGCTTAGGCCTAGAGCAAGTAGGTGATATTCAAAACCTTCTCCCGTTTGGTTTCCGAACCAGTTCATAAAAAAGCCGTTTTGAAGGTGAACCATAAAAATTGCTCCTAGCATTATTAATGTTAGGCCGAACGCGGCTAACCTGCTTAAGAAACCCAATATAAGTCCGAGCGCGCCGAACGATTCACATATGATTATTAATATGGCAACTGCAGAAGGGATCCCGCTGCCTACAAAGAAATCTACAGTCCCAGAGAAACCAGCTCCTCCAAACATACCCAATAGTTTTTGTAAACCGTGCGGCAAAATAACAATGCCCAGAGTAATTCTCGCTATAAATAAACTGAAATCATCATTAGTATGGAGTAAAGATCCCATAGTAGATTCCCCCTTTTTAAATTTATTAACTATTAGATTCTATCTTAATAACAGTTCTATAATCAAGGCTCTTTAGGTTTATTTAAGAAATGTCAAAAAGGTTATTGGATTTTGTTATATTCTGAAAGGCTGAGAATGGCAAAAAACGAGAGCTTAAACATTCTCACGAATAACAATAAAGGATCTTTTATATATGTTACTGATAGATGAGTATAGAAGGTTTTGTCAATTCTTGGAATCGAGAGTAGAAAGCGCTTGTTCCTCAATTCTGATTCTTCTTCTAAGCGCAATGAAATTCAACAGGGTGAATATAATAGCGGTTAGGTAGCAAGAAAATATTAATGGGATAACTGCAATTTCAGCTACAACTGCGAGATAATTGGGGTGTCTTATGTATTTATACGGGCCCTGATTAATTGGGCTTGTCTTAGGAGTTATCAGAATTTTAGTATTCCAGTAATATCCCAAAGAGCTTATTGCCCAATATCTAAGAACTTGCGCTAGTAAAAATATTATTAGAAGTGGAGCCCAATAGTGACTTAGAGTTTTACCTAAGTATATATATTCTGAAATTAGTGAGATGAAAAACGCTATATGCATTAAAACTATTACCTTATATCCCTTTTCGTCATACTCCCGGGCGCCTTTAGCTCGGGCATATTTTTCATTCCTTCTAGCTATAAGAAGTTCTAAGAGACGTTGAATAGCTAATATAGCAATTATAATCCAAAATAGGTTCATACTATTTCAAATAAAATGATTTCAGAACTGAATCCGGGACCTAAGGCTGAGATAATGCCATATTCGCCTTGGTTAAAATCTTTTTCCTCTATTATTTCTTTCAAAACATAAAGAACTGTAGGAGATGACATATTTCCATGCTCTTTGAGTACTTTTCTGGAATGTTTAAATGTTCCTTCGGGAAGTCCAAGAGATCCTTCATACTCCATGAGAACTTTTGCGCCCCCCGGATGAACCGCGAATTGTTTTAAATCGGATATAGATAGATTATTTGAGCTGAGTAATTGTTCGATATTAGACCTAACTTCTTTTCTGACAATAGTGGGAATGTCTTTACTAAAGATAGCTTTGAAACCATCATCCACTATATCCCAGCCCATGACCCCAAGAGAATCATAGTAAGTTGTTGATAGCGAATTTATCAGGCTTATATTGGATGACTTAGATAGTCTATGTTCAATTCCTGAAACAATTGATGCCGCAGCCCCATCTGAAAATAGCGCAAGTGAGACTATGTTGCTTTTAGAATAATCTTCTCTGTGAAAAGCGTGGCTGCATATTTCAAGCGCAATAACTAATACTGCGCTCTCAGGGAATGCCTTTGTATATTCCATTGCGCGAGTTAGTCCCACAGCTCCTCCTACGCATCCTAGGCCCCATATAGGCGTCCTCTTTATATGTGGATCAAGTTTAAGCTCGTTTATCAAATGAGCATCAACTGAAGGGGTGCTAATTCCTGTGCTTGTAACAAACATGATGTGGTCAATATCTTTTAAATCAGCATCTGCTTTTTCCAAACAGTCTTTTATTGCAGATATTGATAATAGAATTGAATTTTGTAGAAATGACTGCGATCTTTCTACAAAGTTCTTTGGAGTATCAAACCACTGTCTGGGATGAACAAAATGCCTTGTTTCTATCAAAGAATTATCAAATACCCCCAGCATTCTATTGATGTAGTGTTTGTTATCAGTGAAAAGCTCATTAGCAAATTTTTTCACTTCACATTGGTTGAAAGTATATGGAATATCTGCTGTACCTACAGAAATTACTCTAGACATTATTCTCCAGCGCAAAAGTCGATTTAATGTAGTTAGTTTATAAGCTTAGCTGAGTGTATTGAAAATACTCTATAAAAAATAAAAAAGCCGCGCTTACCATAATTTGCACTGAGCGGCTTTTTATTTGAAACTGAATTTATTAATACTAATATGCTATACTGCGATCGATTTTAAGTGTAATAAAAGCTATAACATCTCTACTGGGCTCTTAAAGCACTCTTTTCTTTCATCGTTAGAGAATCAAGAAAATATTTCATACCATCGATCTCACTGTTGTTAAGAGAGTAAAGACGGTTCTGTCTAACCTTACGCTCGCTAACAATATCAGCCTCTTTTAATATCTTAAGGTGATTAGAAATAGCTGGTTTAGATATGTCAAACTTACTGGCGATTTCTCCAGCAGCAGTTTCACCTTGGCTTAAAAATTCCAGAATCTTTCTTCTGGTATCATCTGCAATGGCTTTATATGGGCAACCCATTGTTAATTCCCTCCTATATTAAAGGATTTTCTCTTGAATATTTAGTTTAACTAATTCCAAATAGAACTTCTAGTACTTTTTATTGAATTTCAGTTTTTTAAATAATTTGTTTTATAGCTATCCATCACTACACATTTTAAAAAATAGCGATAACATCAAAGAACTCAAAAATATTATACAAAATCATGTTTATTTCCGTTATAAGCTTCAAGTGGTATGCTAATTTGACTACTGTAACAACAATATGAGCAGGGGGTGCAATCAATTGGAATTTACACTAACTACTAAATCAGCATTAAAACTCAAGGCGGATATTTTAGTTCTGGGAATTTTTAAGGGGCAAAATTATTCTGGTGTTCTTAAAAGCGTCAACGATACCTTAAACGGCGCTTTTAAAAATCTCGCGGAAGAAGAGAGGTTTGAGGGTGATATGGGAAAATCTCTGATGCTCAGCCGTACTTTTGGTAAAATAGCTTCAAAGAGAATCCTATTGGTAGGATTAGGTGAGAAGTCAGAGTTCACGCAAAATACACTTAGAAAAGTCGGCATTCTAGTTATTCAGAAAATCAAGAATATTTCTTCCGTTGCAGTTTTCAGTTTCGAATTTTCAAGCAATCCCGGTTACATTTCAGCCCTTTCCGAAGG
>Ga0209633_10002867_pt1 | contig 16310 bp, 9 predicted proteins | sample Cruoilmetagenom1_FD_187290 | JGI IMG/M metagenome (GOLD analysis project Ga0209633, IMG submission 187290) | Oil polluted marine microbial communities from Coal Oil Point, Santa Barbara, California, USA - Sample 1 (SPAdes) (version 2) | ecosystem: Environmental > Aquatic > Marine > Oil seeps ... | reverse complement strand
CCTGGCCGATTGCCTCCCGCGCAACAATTGAATCGAGGGGCGACACAGCACGAATCATTTGTGCGCCGCGCCTCGCCTTCACGAATCAAACTTGCGTCCCGGACCCCTAAAAATAGTTTTTCAACAGGCGCTGGCATCTGGATGAGGTATTCGTCCGGATCAACGGCGAAACCCATTATCTCTGGCGAGCGGTTGACCATGAGGGCGAGGTTCTGGAAGCGTACGTTACGAAGAATCGGGATCGCAGGGCTGCGCTGAGGTTTTTGCGTAAAGCAATGAAACGATACGGCCATCCAGAAGCGATCGTGACGGACCGACTTCGGTCCTACCGCGCGGCGATGAAGGTCATCGGAAATGCTGAACGTCAGATGACGGGCTGCTGGCCTAACAACAGAGCTGAAAACTCACACCAGCCCTTCCGGCTACGAGAGCGGGCAATGGCGAAATTCAGGAGCGCAAAATCGCTGCAGAAATTCGCCTCGATCCATTCTTCAGTCCACAATCACTTCAACCAGGAACGTCACCTCTACAGCCGCGAAAACTTCAAACTCAACCGCTCCACCGCACTTGCCGAGTGGCGTCAACTTGCGGCCTGAGCTCGCGGGGTCCACGGTTTTGGAGGCCCGTTCGTTTTAGCCTGACAGCACCCTTAGAAAAGCTTGGTGGGCCCGGCAGGACTCGAACCTGCAACCAAACCGTTATGAGCGGTTCGCTCTAACCAATTGAGCTACGGGCCCGCCGCGGCTCAAGCCGAACGTCGGGTTTGCCGCCGCCGTCGTCAAGCGCAAATACGGCGAGTGGCGCGCGGGCCGCAAGGCCCACGGCGGAGCCCGCAAACCCGCGCCAGCCCCGCCGGAATACTGGATAGACCCCGCACTTCAAGACTAATTGGCGTTAACAATAATTGTATCTTAATAATCGTGACAATCATTCTTAATATTGCCTTACTTATTAACTGCATTTTACTAGAATTCTTCACTTCAAATTAAATGCCATCGGATGATTCCTAGCGGGCCCAGCAGGCGCCCGAGCGAAGCCCGAACGGCTTCCAAAACGTGGCCCGCCAGCCGCCGCCCAGGAGCCGAAAATGGCCAGAGACGCGACCCGCGATCCTTTCAACGATCAAGCGCAGCGGAATATCCCGGCCCGGTCCAGCACCGACCCGCGCGACGTCTCCGCGACATTCGCCGAGGCCACCGGGCTGCCGCGACCCGATGCGCGCCGCTGGTACCGCCGCGACAAGCGCAAGGTCATCGCAGCGGTTCGCCGCGGGGCGCTCAGCTTTCGCGAGGCCTGCAGGCGCTACAGCCTGTCGTATCAGGAGTTCGTCGACTGGGAGCGGATCAGCGGTGCGGACGAACCTGTCCGCAGGATCCGGCAGGACAACGAGCGGCGCCGATATCACCGGATCGCGCTCAGTTCGCCAGCGAGCTTGCGGGTCGCCGGCCGCCGCGTCGACTGCGAGATCGAGAACCTGTCGGCGACGGGTGCCCTGCTGACGGTCGGCGAAAGCCGCAGCTTCCCCGCGCAAGTCACCTTGGAGGTCCCGCATAGCCGTGACGCCCTGCCGGCCCGAATCGCCTGGCGTGGCCGCAACGCGCTCGGCGTCGAGTTCACGGCCGCGCCGGGCCAGGTTGCCTCCCAGTTCAGCAACCGCTGGGTCGAGGGCTCGAACGCGCTCCGCGGCGAGGTGCGGTAGGCAACCGTTAGATCTGCGCCGCCGTTTCGCGCACGCCGAAGAAGAGTGCGTAAAGCACGGGCACGACGCCGAGAGTGAATATAGTCCCCACGAGCAGGCCGAATGCGATCACCACCGCCATGCCGAAAAAGAGCGGGTCGATGGTGACGATCAGCGGCAGCAATCCCAGGATCGTCGTCATCGTGGTCATGAGGATGGGCCGGAACCGGGCGAGGCTGGCCGCGACAATGGCCTGATAGGGCGCCTTTCCGCGCTCGCGTTCAATATCGATGCGGTCGACCAGCACGATGCCGTTGTTGATGATGATCCCGGCAAGGCTCAAGAAACCCAAGATCACCATGAAGCCGAAATCGGCATTCATCACCAGCAAGCCTATGACGGCGCCGATGAGGGTCAGTGGAATGGTCAACAGGATGATCGCCGGCCGCCGGAATGAGCGGAACTGCCAGACCAGGAGCACCAGGATGAGGGCGAAACACACCGGCAGGTTCTTGAAGAGATTGCCCTGGGCCTCTTTTGATTTCTCCAGCTCGCCGCCAAGCTCCCAACGATAACCTTCGCCTTTGGACAGCTTGAGCGCGGCCAGAGTCGGTCGCAGTTTTTCGAGAAACTGAAGCGTCGTCAGCGATTGGTTCTTGGCGCTGACCGTGATCGTGCGTTCCTGATTGAACCGCTTGATACGGCTCAGCACCCAGGTGGCGCGAATATCGGCGATCTGGGTCAGCGGCACGATCTTGCCGCTGCTGGTCGAGAAGACCGATACATTGCGCAGCGCCGTCACCACCTGCCGCTCGGACGCCTCGCCGCGCACGACCAACGGGATCGACTTGTCGCCCTCGCGATAATTCGAGATCACCGCGCCGTCGATATAGGCGGCCAGCGAATTGGCGACGTCTTGCGAGGAAATGCCCGCACGGCGCGCGCGCGCCTGATCGATCAAGACCCGCGCCTTGATGATGTAGTTCTCCCAATCCTGTTTGAGATCGAGGGTTCCGGGGATCGCGCGGTAGCCCTTCATGACGGCGTCCGCCGCGCGGGTCAGCGTCTTGGTCCCTGGTCCGGAGAGCCGGATGTCGAGTTGTCCGATTTCCGTCGGTCCGAACCACATCGCCTTGACCCGGCCACGGACATCCGGATAACGGTCGAAAATGTGCTGGCGCACGCGCCGGATCATGGCCGCCACCTCGGTCTTGCTGCGGGTGGTGACGAGCAGGAAGGCGACGTGCGGGTCGGCGTCGGGCGGCGAGAGCGACAGGAAGAACCTGGGGCCCCCACTCCCTACATAGGCGATGGTGCTGGCAATTTCGGGATTGACCTTTTTGTCGCCGAGCCATCCCGTCAGTCGCCGCACCTCGGCCGTGGTCTTGTTGATATGCGTGCCCGCGGGCAAATCGAGATAGACCAGGAACTGGTTACGGTCGTTGGACGGGAAGAAAGTCGCGGGGACAAGCCGCATCCCCAGGCCGGCAAGCACCAACATGCCGAGCGTCAGCGCCACCACGGCGAGCCGCCGGCGCAGCATCGTCTCAAGCAGGCGTTTGTAGATGACGTAGAACCGGCTCCGATAGGGATCGCCGCGCCCCCCGTCCGCGTTCGCCCCCGCCGCCGCCGGCTTCACGCGCATGAAGTGGTAGCAAAGGGTCGTCGTCGAGGCCATGGCCAGGAACCACGACGATAAGAGCACGATAATCACGACCTGGCCCAGCGAGAGCGTGTACTCACCGGTGCCGCCGACGGCGAGCGGGATCGGCGCGAAAGCGAGGATCGTGGTCAGCGATGCGGTGAGCAAGGGGACCGCCAGCGTGCGGCCCGAGGCGATCACGGCCGCTTTGCGATCCTCACCGCCCTCAAGGCGCGCGCGGATGTCTTCAGCAATGACGATGCCGTTATCAACCAGCATGCCGAGGGCGATGATCATCGCCGCGATCGACATGCGCTGCAGCTCGATATCAGCCAGCCGCATGATGATCAGCCCCATCAGCATCGCCAATGGCACGAAGGAGCCGACAATGAGCCCCGTGCGCAGCCCCAGGAAAAGCATCACTACAAGCAGCACGATGGCGAGAGACTGGTAGACATTGCCCACTGCGCTCGAAACTGCGTCCTCGACCAGCTTGGGCTGGAAGGTGGCGTATTGCAGGAAATAGCCGAAAGACAACGATCCCTCGATCGCCTTCACCGTCGCGGTCAATCGTCGGCCGAACTCGACGGCGTTGACCCCGTCGGTCATCGAGACGCTAATCACGATCGCCGGCCGGCCATTGAAGAAAACGGGCTTTTCCGGCGGCTCGACATAGCGGCGGCTGATCTTCACGATCTCGCGCAGCGGCACGACCTTGTTGGTGCCGGGTATCGAGATCAGCACCGAGGCGATTTCCGAAACATCGTTGAAGTTGCCCGAGGGCTCGACCACGATCACCCGCCCGGCGGCATTCATACGGCCGCCCGGCAGGATGATGTTTTGCGCCGTGAGGGTATTGACGATGGTCCCTGGGTTGAGCCCGAGCTGCGCCATCTTGGTGTTGGAGACCTCAAGATAGATGCGTTCTTCCTGGATGCCGAACAGCTCAACCTTCTTGATGCCCTTCACCGCGTAAAGCCGATCGCGGGTCGTCCGCGCCACCGCGCGCATCTCCGCCAGGCTGAACCCGTCGGCCCAAAGCGCGATGGTCGCCACCGCCGTCAGGCCACGCTCGTCGTCGACGTCGGGCCCCCGCGTGCCCTCGGGCAGTCTGCCCTTCAGGTCCGCCATCTTGTTGCGCAGGTTCTGCCAGATCGGCGCCAGGTCCTTGTATTCGTCCTTGACGATGACGCGGACGATGGACGAGCCGATCTTGCTGTCCGATTTGATGTCCTTGACCTGCGGGATCTGGCGGATCGTCTCCTCGATCGGCCGCGTGATCAGGTCCTCCACGCGCTGCGTCGACATGCCCGGGAACGAGGCGGTCACCACGGCCTCGCGGATCCGTATCGTCGGATCTTCCTTCTTGGGGTAGTCGAGATAGACGGTGATGCCGCCGACAATGACGGTGAAGATCAGCAGGATCACCAGACGGTTGTTATTGAGCGCGGCTTCGGTCAGCGATCGCATGGATCAACTCGGTCGAGCGCCCGACAAAAGAACACCGAGGCCATGCCGCTCAATTCACCGCCATCAGCTTGACCTTTTGGCCGTCGACCAAAAAGTTGACGCCGGCGACAGCGATCACGTCGCCCGGCTTGACACCCTCGATGGCGATCAAGTTCTCCTGCACGCCGGCCGCGCGCACCAGGAGCTTTTTCACGGTCTTGGTCGCCGGCTGATAGACGAAGACATAGCCGTGTCCCTGCTTCTGATCGGGCGCCGGCGCGAGGGCGGCGATCGGCACGAAAAAGCCGGTGGTCTGGCTGTCGTTCTGCAAGCGCACCAGCACCTGGGCCGACATGCCCGAGCGCGCGCTGGCTGGCGGATCGACCAGGCTCGCCTTGACCGGAAACGCATTCGCCGTTCCGGCCTTCGAGCCGATCTCGGTAATGCGGCCCTTGCACCGGCAGCTTTTCCGCGTCGAGAAGGTAATGGTCACCGGCATGCCGAGGGCGAGCCGCGCGATCGAGTTCTCCGGCACGTCGAAGGCAACTTCCAACGCGCCCGAGGCATCGATCTCGAACAGCTTCTGCCCCGCCTTCACATCGGTGAAGGGATCGACGAACTTCTCCGAGATCGTGCCGTCGAAGGGCGCGGAAAGCTCGGTGTTCGCAAGGTCCCGGCGGGCGAGGCTCAACTTGGAGGTTGCGATATTGACCTGGCCGACCGCGGATTCGTACGCGCTCTGGTGTTGCTCCAGCCGCGACTTGGCGATCCACCCCTTGGCGAACAGCGCACGCTGGCGCCCAAGCTCGGAGCGCTTTTGCGCCCTGTCCGCCGCGGCCTTGCTGAGTTCGGCGCGGGCCGCCTGCACGTCGAGCTCGTAGGGCTTCTTGTCGAGCACGGCCAGAACCTGGCCCTTGCGCACCTGGTCACCGGTCTTCACCAACACTTTCTGGACGTTGCCGGAGACCTGAAAACTGAGCGCGGAGGAGTTAGTGGCCTGCACGGTGGCGGCGTATTTGCGGGTCTGCCCCGAGGCAACCTCGCTCACCGTGAAGGTCTTGATCGCCCGGATGTACTCGACCGGCTTTTCCGGCTCCTCGCCACAGGCAACCAGAAGCGCGGAAAACAGCGTCGCCAGCGCGACCGCAAGTCCCGTCCTTCGCATGGCGCCACCTCCCGCTCCAGTATGCTCCGCCCCCAAGCGTTGCCTGGCAAGCTAGCTGTTCGCCCAGCCGGCCGCAATCTGGAGGGCACACTCTTGGACCGCGCACTCCGGACCGCACACTCCGGACAGCAAATAGCCGGCCGGCGCGCTAACGCCGCGGCGTGACGGATATGATGTTGGGATCAAGGATCGGATAACAGCGATCCAACGCTTGGCCGATCCTCGCATCTTCTCTCGTATCTTCCTAGGTATCGAGGAAGCTGCGGAGCTTTCTGGACCGGCTCGGATGCTTGAGCTTGCGCAAGGCCTTGGCCTCGATCTGGCGGATACGCTCGCGGGTCACCGAGAACTGCTGGCCGACTTCCTCCAGCGTGTGATCGGTGTTCATGCCGATGCCGAAGCGCATGCGCAGCACGCGCTCCTCGCGCGGGGTCAGCGTCGCCAGCACGCGGGTCGTGGTCTCGCGCAAATTCGACTGGATCGCGGCATCCAGCGGCACCACGGCATTCTTGTCCTCGATGAAGTCGCCCAGATGGCTGTCCTCCTCGTCGCCGATCGGCGTCTCGAGCGAGATCGGCTCCTTGGCGATCTTGAGGACCTTGCGCACCTTCTCCAGCGGCATGGCAAGCTTCTCGGCCAGCTCCTCCGGGGTCGGCTCGCGGCCGATCTCGTGGAGTATCTGACGCGATGTGCGCACCAGCTTGTTGATCGTCTCGATCATGTGCACCGGGATGCGGATGGTGCGCGCCTGGTCGGCGATCGAGCGGGTGATCGCCTGACGGATCCACCAGGTGGCGTAGGTGGAGAACTTGTAGCCGCGGCGGTACTCGAACTTATCGACCGCCTTCATCAGGCCGATATTGCCTTCTTGGATGAGATCGAGGAACTGCAGGCCGCGGTTGGTGTATTTCTTGGCGATCGAGATGACGAGCCGCAGGTTGGCCTCGACCATTTCCTTCTTGGCCTTGCTCGCCTCCTGCTCGCCCTGGCGCACGGAGTTGTATATGCGCCGGAACTCGCCGACCGGCAGCGAGACCGTATCGGCGATCTCGGAGATACCGTCGCGGATCGCCTCGATCTCCTCGTCGAAATTGGTGGTAAATTTCTTCCACTGCTTGGACCGCTTGGCGACCTTGCGCGCCCACTTGGGGTCGAGCTCCTGTCCGTAATGCTGCTCAAGGAAGTCCTCACGCTTGACCCCGCCGGCCTCGGCATAACGCAAAAGCCGGCCCTCGAAGCTGACCAACAGACGGTTGAGCTCATGCATCTGGCCGACAAGCTGTTCGATGCGCAGATTGTTGAGGCGGATACTGCGCACCTGGTCGACCAGCTCGTCGCGCACCTTGGCATAACGGCGCTCGACGCGGGTGGAGGGCTCCGATCCCTTCTGCAAATCGGTCAGACGCTGATCCTGGATTTTGGCCAGCTTCTTGTAGGTGGCGGCGATGCCGTCGAACGTGCCGAGCACGTCGGGCATCAAAGTTGCCTCCTTGGCCGCGAGCGAGAGATTGGTTTCGTCGTCGTCGTCATCATCGTCATCGTTGTCGCTCGACGCATTCTCGCCGTCGGCGCTCTCATCGTCGTCTCTGGCCTCGCCATTGGCCCTCGACCCTTCGCTGCCCTCGGCTTGCGTTCCGTCGCCGTTGGCCTTCGAGGCCCCATCTCCATTGGCACCGTCAGTGGCATCGGCGCCATTAGGACCGGCGGCACCGGCCTCGCCGTTCTGACCCTGGTCCTCATTGTCGGCCGTGACGGGGCCACCGCCGAAGGTCACTTCCAGATCAATGATGTCGCGCAGCAGCATCTTCTGGCCGACCAGCGCGTCGCGCCAGGAGATGATCGCCTGCATCGTCAGCGGCGATTCGCAGATCGCGCCGATCATCTTTTCGCGGCCCGCTTCGATGCGCTTGGCGATGGCAATCTCGCCCTCGCGGGACAGCAGCTCCACCGAGCCCATCTCGCGCAAATACATGCGCACGGGATCATCGGTGCGGCCGACATCGTCGTCGGAGACGTTGCCGGAACGCGCGGTTGTCGTCGCCCCGTCGCCCGACGGCTTCTCGGTGCTGTCGTCGTCGCTCTCGCCGTCATCGCCCTCGATCACGTTGACGCCCATCTCGGAGAGCTTGGACAGCACATCCTCGACGACATCGGACGAAACACGGTCTGGCGGCAGCGCCTCGGCAACCTCGTCCTCCGTGACGTAGCCGACCTCCTTGGCGCGCGCGACGAGCTTCTTCATCGAGGCATCGACGCCGTCGAGCAACGGTGCTTCGCCGGCATCCTCGCGCGCGGCTGGCGCCGCGGGTTCTTGTTTTGCTTGGGCCTTACTCGCCATGGCGTCCGTCCCCGATGGTCATGAAGACATGTCTCATGAAAAAAGAGCCGCCCGTCCCCTTGTGCTTCAAGAGGTCACGCGGCCGCCGCCGTCTCCAGTTTGGTCGAAATCGTCGTCGCCGCCGAATGCGCGCTTCTTGAGCGCGTCCAGATAGGCCCAGTTGCGCTGCGAGGGATCGGCCGCGAAAGCATCGCGCGCCGCCTCGATCTCGCTTGCGAAATTTTGGCGCCTTTGGAACAAATCATATATGTGCGACCAGCCACGACGTACTGTTTCAGCTTCCGTTCCGACCCGCGCAAACGCCGCATGCTGAAGCACATCCTGGCTCAACACCCGGGCAAGGAGGTCGGCGAAACCGTGTTCGGAGAGGTGGCGCTTGAGTGCCCCTGTGTCAAGGTCGGAAATCCAAGCGTTAACTATTTCCTGCCGCAGTTTGTCGAGATCGCCTGATGCCAGGTGCAAGGTCCCGATCTCCTCGCCGAACTCCCCCACCAGCCAGGGGTGGTTAATCACCGCCGCGACCAGGGCCTGTTGGTGGCGGGCATCAAGCACCCGGACGTTGCCGTCGCTGCGCAAGCCGGTATCGGTGGTGGGCCGGCGGTCGTAGCCCCGCCCTCCGCCCCGTCCCCCACTTTGACCGGGGCGATCGAAGGGGCGGCCATCGCGGCGGCGGGCGCCGGGGCGGCCGAAGGCCCTATCCAACCGCTCGTCGATCTCGACCCGATAGGCATCCTGCACCGAGCGTTCGGCGATATGGGCGACCAGCTCGCGGGCCTCCTTGGCGACCAGGGCGCGGCGCTCCGGCGTATCGGCCGGCCGGTTCGCGGTCGCGATCTCCCAGACCACGTCGACCAATGGCCGCGCGCTGGCGAGCGCGTCGTGCATCACCTGGGCTCCATGGGCGCGCACCAGACTGTCAGGATCCTCGCCGGGGGGCATATAGGCAAAACGCAGCGAGCAACCCGGCCGCAGCAAAGGCAGCGCCCGTTCGGCGGCGCGCGCAGCCGCCCGCCGGCCGGCGGTATCGCCGTCGAAGCAAAGCACGGGCTCGGGCGTGAGCCGCCACAGGAGCTCGATCTGGCCCTCGGTCAGCGCGGTTCCGAGCGGCGCCACCGCGCCGGCGAGCCCCGCCTGGTGGAGCGCGATCACATCCATGTAGCCTTCGACCGCGATCACCTCTTGTTTCGCGCGCGCCGCCTCGCGGGCCAGCGCCAGACCATACAGCGCCTTGCCCTTATGAAAGACGTCGCTGTCGCGCGAATTCAGGTATTTGGGCTGGCCGTCGCCGAGCGCACGGCCCCCGAAGGCAATAATGCGCCCGCGCTGATCGGCGATCGGAAAGGTGATGCGGTGGCGCAGAAAATCATAGCTCGCCCGGCCATCCTCGGGCTTGGAGATCAGCGCCGCCTCGAGCAGCGTCGCCTCATCGAAGCCGTCCTTGATGAGCTTGGATTTCAGCGCCTCGTTGCCGCGCGGCGCGTAGCCCAGACGAAAACGCGCGATCGTGTCGTCCGACAGCCCCCTGCCCTTCAGATAGTCGAGCGCCTCGCGCCCGCCCGACAGGCGCAGCTGGTGCTCGTAGAAGCCACAGGCCGCTTCTACCGCCTTCATGACGCCGTCGCGTGCCGAGAAGCGCTCGCGCTCTTCCGGCGAGGTCACCGGCATGGCGAGCCCCGCCTCGCCGGCGAGCTTTTCCACCGTCTCCGGAAAGCTCATGCCCTCGGTGCGCATGACAAAGCCGATGACGTCGCCATGCGCGCCGCAACCGAAGCAATGATAAAAGCCCTTGTCCTCGACCACCGAGAAGGACGGCGACTTCTCGTTGTGGAACGGGCACAAGCCCTTCCACTCGCGCCCGGCGCGCTGCAGCTTGACGCGTTTGCCGACCACATCGGCCAGCGGCACCCGCGCCCGGATCTCGTCGAGGAATTGGGGTGTGAAGGCCATGGGCGCCGGCTTGTCTCCTAGGAGCGCCAATCTAGCACGCAAGACAGGCGCGCGAAATCAAGGCCTGGATATCGCTGCAATCGCCGGCGTCCCCGTCGCCGACGTAACCGTTCAGCTCAGCTCAGCTGCGCCTTCACCAATCCACTCGCCTTGGCGAAGTCCATGCGGCCGGCATAGCGCTCGCGCAAGGCCGCCATGATGCGGCCCATGTCCTTCAACCCGTCGGCGCCAAGTTCCTTGATCAGATCCATGATCGCCGAGGTGGCGGCGTCCTCGGTCATCTGTTCGGGCAGGAAGCGTTTGATCACGTCGATCTCCTCGCGCTCCTGCTGGGCCAGCTCCATGCGGGCGCCCTTCTCGTACATCTCGATCGATTCGTGCCGCTGCTTGATCATCGTTTGCAGCATCTGCAGGATTTCGTTTTCCTCGATGCCGTCGCTGTTGCCCTTGCCGCGCGCGGCAATATCGCGGTCCTTCAGCGCCGCCAGGATGAGCCGTATCGTGGAAACCGCCCGGCCGTCCTTGGCCTTCATCGCCGCCGGCAAGGCCTCATTCAGTTCATTGCGCAACATGTTCCAAATACCCGATTTTTCAATTTCAATAGAAGCTCCGCACCAGCCCCTGGCGTCGAACAGCATTCTCCCAATAAGATATTGATTTTTTTGGTTTTTTCTTTGTTCCCGGTGCTTGACGCCGGACCACTTTCAGCTTATCTCTTGCGCGATCGGCCGACCGATTCCCGCTCGACCGCCGCCTCCCGCCACCAATCTCGTGGATCGCCGCCCCCGCGGCGGGCCGGGATAGGCAGAGCGCGGCAATTTTGCGGCGCCCGTCGACGTAACCGCCGCCCAGCCCAGCGGGATATTTGGGCAGAAAGGGACCCGCCGTCAATGGCGAAGACTGCCGCGCCGAAAAAGCCAGCGAAACAGCCAGTGCGTGCCGAGGCAACCCGGCAGGGGGCTGAGTCTTCCAAGACCAGGCCCAAGAAACCCGTGAGATCTCCCAGGAAGTCCGCCGGTAAATCGCCTGTGAAATCCCCCGGGAAGTCCCCTTTGAAATCCCCTGTGAAATCCCCTGTGAAATCAGGTGCAAATGCGGCGAAAAAGGCGGCTGCGCGCAAGACCCGCGGGCCTTCCGCCAAGGCCCCCAAAAGACCCGATGGCGCAACGGCCGCGCTGGTGCTGGAAGACGGCACGACGTTTTGGGGATTGGGCGTGGGCGCGGCGGGCGAGAGCGTGGGAGAGATCTGCTTCAACACCTCGATGACCGGATATCAGGAGATCCTGACCGACCCCTCCTATGCCGGCCAGATCATCAATTTCACCTTCCCCCATATCGGCAATGTCGGCACCAACCCCGAGGATGTCGAGACGACGACCCCGGCGGTGCGCGGCTGCGTGCTGCGCGCCGACATCACCCTGCCGTCGAACTACCGCGCCGCCGGCCATCTCGACACCTGGCTCAAGTCGCATGACTTGGTCGGGCTCACCGGCGTCGATACGCGCCGGCTCACTCGGAAGATCCGCGAGCATGGCGCGCCGCGCGGCGCGCTCGTCCACCGGCCCAAGGGCAAGATCGATCCGGCCGCGCTCAGGGCGGCCGCCAACGCATGGCCCGGGCTCGAAGGCATGGACCTCGCCAAGGAGGTGACCTGCCGCCAGACGTATCACTGGGACGAGACGCCCTGGCGGATGGGCGCGGGCTACGGCCGGCGCGACGCGGCCCAGCACAAGGGAAATGGGCGCCACGTCGTCGCCATAGACTTCGGCGCCAAGCGTAACATCCTGCGCTCGCTCGCCGGCCATGGCTGCAAGGTCACCGTGCTGCCGGCGAGCGCCACCGCCGCCGACGTGCTCGGCCACAAGCCCGACGGCATCTTCCTTTCCAACGGTCCGGGCGATCCGGTGGCGACCGGCCATTACGCGATCCCGGCGATCCAGCAGCTCATAGCGTTTGGCCTGCCTATCTTCGGTATCTGCCTCGGCCATCAAATCCTGGCGCTGGCGCTGGGCGCGAAGACGACGAAGATGCATCACGGCCACCGCGGCGCCAACCACCCGGTCAAAGACCTCAAGACGGGAAAAGTCGAGATCACCTCGCAAAACCACGGCTTCGTTGTCAGCAATCTGCCGGCGGGGCTAGCCGCCACACACATCTCGCTCTTCGACCAATCGATCGAGGGCTTCGAGGTCGAGGGCAAGCCGATCTTCGCCGTCCAGTACCACCCCGAGGCCTCCCCCGGCCCCCATGACAGCCACTACCTCTTCGAGCGCTTCGTGAAGCTGATCGACGATCATGCCTAAGCGAACAGACATCTCATCGATCCTGATCATCGGCGCCGGGCCGATCATCATCGGCCAGGCCTGCGAGTTCGACTATTCGGGCACGCAAGCCTGCAAGGCGCTGAAGGACGAGGGCTACCGGGTCGTGCTGGTGAACTCAAATCCGGCGACGATCATGACCGATCCCGATCTGGCCGACGCAATCTATGTCGAGCCGATCACGCCGGAGACCGTGGCGCGCATCATCGAGGCGGAGAAACCCGACGCGCTGCTCCCCACCATGGGCGGCCAGACCGGCCTCAACACCGCGATGGACCTCGCCGATCAGGGCGTGCTCGAGGCGCACGGCGTGGAGCTGATCGGCGCCAAGCGCGACGTCATCGCCAAGGCCGAGGACCGCCAGCAGTTCCGCGACGCGATGGCGAATATCGGCCTTGAATGTCCCAAGAGCGTGGTCGTCCGCACGGTGGAGGAAGCCCGCGACGCCCTGGTCGAGATCGGCCTGCCGGCGATCATCCGGCCGTCCTTTACCCTCGGCGGCACCGGCGGCGGCATCGCCTACAACGCCGACGAGTTCGACCGCATCGCGCTCGAAGGCCTCAAGGCCTCGCCCGTCCACGAGGTGCTGATCGAGGAATCGGTGCTGGGCTGGAAGGAGTTCGAGATGGAGGTCGTGCGCGACAGCGCCGACAACTGCATCATCATCTGCTCGATCGAGAACTTCGACCCGATGGGCGTGCATACGGGCGATTCGATCACGGTGGCGCCGGCGCTGACCCTGACCGACAAGGAATACCAGATCATGCGCGACGCCTCGATCGCGTGCCTGCGCGAGATCGGTGTCGATACCGGCGGCTCGAACGTTCAGTTCGGGGTCGATCCCGCGACCGGCCGCCAGGTCATGATCGAGATGAACCCGCGTGTCTCGCGCTCGTCGGCGCTGGCCTCCAAGGCGACGGGCTTCCCGATCGCCAAGGTCGCCGCCAAGCTCGCGGTCGGCTACACGCTCGATGAGCTCGACAACGACATTACCGGCGTGACGCCCGCCTCCTTCGAGCCGACCATCGATTATGTCGTCACCAAGATGCCGCGCTTCGCATTCGAGAAATTTCCCGGCGCCGACGACGCCCTCACCACATCGATGAAGTCGGTTGGCGAGGCCATGAGCATCGGCCGCACCTTCGCCGAAAGCCTGCAGAAAGTGCTGCGCTCGATGGAGACGGGCCTCGATGGCCTGAACGAGGTCGCGATCGCCGACGCGAGTGACGACCTTGGCGCGCCGGAGAACCGCGATGCTATCCGCCGCGCGCTCGCCAAGCCGAGCACCGACCGCATTCTGGTGATCGCCCAGGCCTTCCGCGCCGGGCTTTCGATCGACGAGGTGCATGACGCCTGCAAGGTCGATCCCTGGTTCCTGGAGCAGATGCGCGACATCGTGCGGGTGGAAGCTGAGATACGCGCGGCCGGCCTGCCCAAGGACCTGCAGACACTCTCATACTGGAAGAGCCTGGGCTTTTCCGACACGCGCATCGCGGCGCTCGCAGGCGTGAAAGAGGCCCAGGTCTCTCGCGCACGCACGCGGCTCGGCGCGCGGCCGGTTTTCAAGCGCATCGATACCTGCGCGGCGGAGTTCCCCTCGCAGACGCCTTATATGTACTCATGCCACGAGACGTCAGCCTTCGGCGAGCCGCCCGAAGACGAAGCCGATCCGAGCGAGCGCGACAAGGTGATCATCCTTGGCGGCGGCCCCAACCGGATCGGCCAGGGCATCGAATTCGACTATTGCTGCGTGCATGCGGTCTACGCGCTCGCCGAGGCGGGCTACGAGACCATCATGATCAATTGCAATCCCGAGACCGTCTCGACCGACTACGACACCGCCGACCGTCTCTACTTCGAGCCGCTCACCGCCGAGGACGTCATCGAGATCGTGCGCGTGGAGCAGTCGACGGGCAACCTCAAGGGCGTCATCGTCCAGTTCGGCGGCCAGACCCCGCTCAAGCTCTCGCTTGCGCTAGAGAAGGCAGGCGTGCCGATCCTCGGGACCTCGCCCGACGCGATCGATCTGGCCGAGGACCGCGACCGCTTCCAGAAGCTCCTGAAGAAGCTGAAGCTGCGTCAGCCCGCCAACGATATCGCCACCAGCGTCAAGGGCGCAGTGGAGAAGGCGGTAAAGATCGGCTTCCCGGTCCTGCTCCGCCCCTCCTACGTGCTCGGCGGCCGGGCGATGCAGATCATCCACGACGAGGCCGGCGTGCTCAATTACATGGCCGAGGCGGTTCAGGTCTCGGGCTCGAACCCGGTGCTGATCGACCGCTATCTGCGGGGCGCGATCGAGGTCGATGTCGATGCGCTCTGCGACGGCCGCCACGTCTACGTCGCCGGCATCATGGAGCATATCGAGCAGGCCGGCATTCATTCCGGCGACAGCGCCTGCGCCCTGCCGCCCCATTCGCTCACCAAGAAGGTCATCGCCGAGATCGAGAAGCAGACCGCCACGCTTGCCCGTGCGCTCAAGGTTGTCGGCCTCATGAACATCCAGTTCGCGGTCAAAGATGGCGACGTCTACATCATCGAGGTGAACCCGCGGGCCAGCCGCACCGTGCCCTTCGTCGCCAAGGCGACCGGGATCGCGATCGCCAAGGTCGCGGCGCGCGTGATGGCGGGCGAGACGTTGAAGGATTTCGGGCTGGACAAGACCAAGACCGGCAACGGCGCAGTTGATCACATTGCCGTCAAGGAAGCGGTCTTCCCCTTCAAGCGCTTCCCCGGCACCGACACGCTCCTGGGACCGGAAATGAAATCGACCGGCGAGGTGATGGGCCTCGATACCGATTTCGGGCGGGCCTTCGCCAAGTCGCAGCTTGCCGCGGGCGTCCGGCTGCCGCTCTCCGGCGGGGTCTTCGTCTCGGTTCGCGACGACGACAAGGCCGCGATCGTGAAGCCGGTCGCGCGTCTGGCCGAAATGGGCTTCGACATCGTTGCAACCCGCGGCACGGCGCGCCTTTTGAGCGAGCACGGGATCGCCGTCACGCTGGTCAACAAGGTGGCGGAGGGCCGCCCGCACATTGTCGACTCGATCAAGAGCGACGAGATCGCCCTCGTCTTCAATACAACCGAGGGCGCGGTCGCGATCGCCGATTCGTTCTCGCTGCGCAATGCAGCCTTGACCGGCGAAGTCCCTTACTACACCACGGTTGCCGGGGCGGTGGCCGCCGTAGAGGCGATCGCGGCGCTCAAATCCGGGACTCTTGCAGTCGCGCCGCTTCAATCCTACTTTAAGAAAACATTCTAACATTTGAGGCAAATCGGAACCCGCGATCACCGTCCTCAGGTGAGCGCATTTGGAAATTTTGTCTCGAACAGGACTTGTTGCCATGGAACGAATTCCGATGACCGAAAATGGCCATGCCCGCCTGCAGGAGGAGCTGAAGACGCTCAAATCCGTAGAGCGGCCGGCCGTCATCAAGGCGCTGGAAGAAGCCCGCAGCCACGGCGATCTATCCGAGAACGCCGAATACGAGGCCGCGCGCGAGCGCCAGAGCTTCATCGAAGGCCGGGTGGCCGATATCGAGGACAAGATCCGGCGCGCCGAGGTCATCGACGTCTCCAAGCTTTCCGGCAAAGAGGTCAAGTTCGGCGCCACGGTGCGGCTCGAGGACGAGGACACCGGCGAGAAATCGACCTATCAGATCGTCGGCGTCGACGAAGCGGACATCGGCAACGGTCTGCTCTCGGTGAACGCGCCGCTCGGCCGAGCGCTGATCAACAAGACCGTTGGCGATTCGGTCGAGGTGACCACGCCAGAT
>Ga0209633_10002866_pt1 | contig 16320 bp, 20 predicted proteins | sample Cruoilmetagenom1_FD_187290 | JGI IMG/M metagenome (GOLD analysis project Ga0209633, IMG submission 187290) | Oil polluted marine microbial communities from Coal Oil Point, Santa Barbara, California, USA - Sample 1 (SPAdes) (version 2) | ecosystem: Environmental > Aquatic > Marine > Oil seeps ... | reverse complement strand
ACCAGAATGAAGGGGATAAGTACCTTGGCTGTATATTTAACCACTTAATTCCAAAATACATTCCTCAGTTTCTTGTTTTTTATGACAGGCTTTCTGGAGTAAGGTACTAAAACTAACGTGGCTGAAAAGGGGTTTTTAAGTGAATGGCACTTGAAAGATTTTTTCATATTTTAAAAAGGATAAAAATGAGGAAAATTTACAAATTGACCCACCCGAAAATTAAAGTCGATAGACTGGTGGAAGGTGTAAGACATGATGTTAAAAAGTACGTTAAACGAGAGCGTAAAAAAGCGCTGCCGGAGGGCGTCGATTATTGGGATTTTGACTGCAAATTCGGCAATACTGTTGAAGCGTTGCAGGAGATTCACCTTGCCGAGATTAATACGTATATTGATCAAGCCAAAGAGCAGCAGGTTGAGTCATTTTGTATTGAAATTCAAGTAAAGCCAGGGCACAGAATGAAAAAAGCTGACACCTGATGAATTTGTCAGATGAGAAAAGAATAGAGGGAGAATGGATGAACATTCAGGGTAAAAAAATCAGACCACTCGGACATGTTATTCATCATGTAAGGAAACGTACGAGTAACTATGAATAGAAAAGACAAACGACGCCACTATAGACTTACACTTGAGTATGACGGGACCAATTTCAGCGGCTGGCAGAAACAAGTGGATGCCCGGACTGTGCAGGGGGATGTATTGAAGGGTGCTGTGCGTGTTTTTGGTGAAAGCCTTCTATGGCAGTGAGGGGCTGGCTGAATTTTTAAAGAATTAGTTTTTTAATCCAGATAGCTTCAAGAAAACCATCGTAGGTGTGAGTGTCTTGTTTCGCAGAACGAAATTGAACAGATTCGGCAGGACCATGTAGAATTGAAGGATATAGTGGTAGTGTTTCATTTGGAAATTAGTAGGAAATTAGTACCTTCGAACTGGCTATATTAACGTGGAGTTAAACTGCAAAAAACTTGGGAAAGTTTTCTTTGAAGAATCCCATTTTTTGAGCATCTTCTCTTTTTTCTTGAGACCGTTACTGAAACGCGGAGTGACGGTAAAACCCTCCTCAGCCAACTTAATCGCCGGGGCCATTGCTTCTTTGAGACTGATGGTACCGTATTGTTCAAGTGCCATAGCTAGACCGGCAACAGTCCCTGGGACACCTGCTGCCAGATGGGAATACCACGAAACTTCTTTGTCAGCGTCCCCCCCCCATTTTTCAACACTTCCTGAGCGGACTGGGTGGCAAGAAAATGACTGGTGACAACCATACCCTCCTTGCCTTCCACCGGGTGCATTCGCTGGCCTTCAAGGATCGCGGCTGAATAAGCCGTCTGGGATAATAGCATCATCGCCCCACCCACCATTGCCGCAACTCGCGTATAACTCAACTGAAAGAATCTTCCATGAATACGTCACCTCCTGAGTTATTGGTTATCTAACAGGGTTGCTCCAGGACCCTAGTTCGGGTGATCGAGTTTGTAGCGTACCCGAAGAACTCCATCATTGAAATCTTGGGAAACCATTCTGAATTCACCTATTTCCTTGGTATTGTCAACATGTTCTCCGATGCAGGGGCAGGAGTCATAGTTGTCGATGTGCACTATGCGTACGGTTTTGACTTCGTCCGGAAGACGGGTGATGTTGAATTTTTGATCAGCTTCCTCAAGGGAAATCACTTCTTCAGTTACAACCAGGTTCGCTGAAATCGCCCTGTTGACTTCGGCTTCAACTTCCCTCGCTTCATCGTCGGTCAGGGCTCTACCGAAGTGGTAGTCACACTTGGACTTCTTCTTGTTCACGTGGGCGCTGAAACAACGCCCACAGTCGAATTTTCGAACCATTACCTGGTTTAGTATGTGCTCTGCCGAATGCATGCGCGGCGCGTAAGATTTTGCCATGTCGATCTGTTGGTGGTTCTTGACAGTTAAAAAATAAATCGTGGTTCATGAGAGTATGAGCAACGATCTTATTGATTTCATATTTTTATTATTATGTTGTAAAAAATCTGGTCCTGCAACAGTAAAGTGGAGTCCCAGTTAAGACAAGTTACCCTTGCCTGAGCGGTCAGGTTTACCATTAGAAATGGCAACATTTCTAAAATGACAGAGGGTCTGATTGAAATGTTTCTTGATAGCCCACTGTGAAGTAGCATACCTCCGAACCTTATCTTATTCCTGTTAGTCTTCGGATGTGATATCAAACTATCAAATTGATTTCCTGAGGGTAGGTGTACAGTATAAATAGAAAGGAACTTGCCCTTCGCCTACGCCTCAGGTTCGTAGGTTTTAAAGGCATGGGGGATAGCTTTTGTCCTAAGGGCGGGAATTATACCTCGCCCTTTATAACAACAGTAGCCACCTCCAATCGGAGAGTTGACAGAAATTCTAACCCTCAATGTGGTAATATCAACGTATAGGGTAACTGGCGTACCAGCTGCTATTGCTGGATTGACACAACCTCTTCGCGTCCAGTATACCCGTTGGTTAGGTAGCTCTTGTAAAAGTTTACTGGTTGTGATCTTCCTCGGGGGGAAGTGTAGCTTTCTGCTCGGAGGCGATGGCTTTTTCTTCAAGTTTTCGCTGCTTTTTATCTTCTTTTTTCTTTTTCTTCGCCAACTCTTTCTGGCGCTTCTCGTAAGAATAGTTGTTTCTGGCCAATGTTTTCTCCTTGTTTAAATTCACCTTTTGCTTCGATGTATCTTCAAACTCTGCCTAAGCTGGCATGTCAACCGGTCAGCCTGGGATGCTGTTCGAGAATGACTTTTCTCCTCAACTCTAAATATGTTGTTACTGTGATTCGGTATAGGAGACTAGAGAAAAAGCCCCGCTAAAAGCGGGGTCTTTTTCACGCTATCTTAGCCTTTAGAGCTGTGTAACGTTTGTCGCAGCAGGGCCTTTGGCGCCATCAACGACTTCAAAGGTTACTCGTGCGCCTTCTTCAAGGGATTTGAAACCCTGAGACTGAATTTCTGAGTGATGAACGAAAACATCAGTTCCACCATCTTGCTCAATAAAACCAAAACCTTTCGCATCATTAAACCATTTAACTGTTCCTTCAACCATTGTGTACTGCTCCTTTGTGCTGGGATTCATCTTGGATCCCTTTGTTGTATAGCCGATTATTTTATAATAATTCGACTGGGCATCTGGGAATCCAGACACCATAAGAACTATCAGTAATTATCTTTGTTCACACCCTACCTATTCCAAAATCGAAAGTAGTCGAAGTGGGCGTTATTTTTTTGCCCGGCTTGTTGTAGTCGGTTTCTTTCTTGCTGCTGTGCCCCGAAAAAATCGATCACTTTTTTCACTTACCAAACCTTAACCAGCCTCTTTTTGAATTGGGGTGGGAGTCGTGTACCCACAGGATGCAATGCCTGCATAAATTTGGGGGTGAAACTGATAATCTTTAAAACTCATTAATTCTCTTTTGTATTTCTTTAAGATCTCCAGGGCATTCTCGGGCAGGCTCCCAGGTGAGATCGACGGATGCGTTTTCATCCGTTTATATGAAAGTCGTGTGCTGTCTGGAAGAAAAAGGGGTTCAGAGGAGTGTTGACAAAACAGGTAAGCGAGTCTGCGAGACTCCGATCCACAGCCTGGGAGGATGTTTGGCAACACTCTTCTGAATCCCGGGTACATTACTTTTATGTTTCGTTGTGAAATTCATTTCATGGGTGTTAGTCATTTTTGATATTTAATAGCAAACAAGTTCTTCAGACTGTGCACAAAGAAGAGGGGGTAGAGACCATGTGGAGAGCGTTGTCATGTCCATCTGGCAAACAACAGAATGAGTCGTACTGATGCAATTATCTGGTAATCCGAGTCGCGATGAGGTTAAAGGCCTAGATATTCGTGTCGATATTGAAGGGTAAGTCAAGATTGTTTTCTACAGTGATGTAATGATTCTGTTAACATATGAAATCTAGTATTACTCATTTATGAATAGGTAGAAATGTCGATGGTAACAAACACGATGTTAATGGAAATAACGAGGTGGGTGCGGACAACTTTATGGGGGCTTTACTCCTATACCTGTTCAGAAGCTAGACTATAGTTTGTTTTCAATATTAAGCAATGAAAATAACTGCTCCAGTAAAGAATAGTTCTCAAGTAATTTTTTAAAAGGGTTCTTTGTGCAAAGAGAACAGAGCGTTCGACATGACATTGAAGAATTATGCCTGTACCTTCTCCTTGGTGAAGATTACAACTGGTTCTGCAAAGTAAACGATTGACAATGTCAGTTAACACTATCCTGATCAGTTCGCTTGTGATCATGCCTGAAAATTCGCGTGCAGTGGAGCATTCTACAAACGTTGCTGTTTGCATATTGAAAAAATCATAAGGATAAATATGGAATATCAAGCTATTGTGAGAAACAATGGGGATGCAATGCAAGTTCTGCACTTCCTATGTCCGGAAAATGAGACCTTTCCGAATAATGGCAGTCTCGAACTCTGCATCTTAAAGCAGGTTTTTTCTCCTGGTACTGCCAATCTTGTGGAGGTGATCGAGCACTGTTTTCAAAAAAATGGGTGGCCTCCCGCGTGGCGTAACGGTCTCTATGATATGCATCATTACCATAGCACTGCACACGAGGTGTTAGGGGTATATTCAGGATGGGTTGAGGCTTGCTTTGGCGGATCTGGCGGGAGAGTAGTAACCGCTGCTGTCGGTGATGTAATTGTTATTCCTGCAGGGGTTTCTCATAAAAACATGAAACAGTCTACAGATTTTAGAGTAGTTGGAGCTTACCCTGAAGGCCAGCCATGGAATATGAAATATGGTCTGGTGGGGGAGCGACCACAAGTGGATGAGGAAATACAGCAGGTAGCTTTACCTCAAACTGATCCAGTAGGCGGCAATGATGGATTTTTGATGAAAATCTGGATATAAAAAAAGAACTCTGGTCCTTATTGATATTTTTTCGGTCTGATATGTTATTAATGATGAACTAGTAAAAACCCAAATTCTTCACTAAGCCGTCATTCTAGAGCATGCTGGAATCCAGTTGTTTCAGTACGTTATGGATTCCCTCCTGCGCGGGAATGACAATGCATGGGACTTTTTTCGACACCATCATTAATAGAGGGGACAATTCGGGACAGGGGAGTTCAGTTACTACGTTTCAATGGCTCTTCCACTCCAGGATTTTCCTGCCCTTCGTGCTCCAGGGGATCTTTCATTGCCTTTGATTTAAAGAGAATGAATCCCACAATAATGACTATAATGGATTGAATAACCGCTGCTGCAATTATGTATTTTTTATAGGGGCCTAAGTTATTCATGGTTCCAGGGAGAATGGGTGAATTCTTCTCAACTAAGAATAGATAGCATAATCATGCTACCCTCTCACTGCAGAAATGGCAAGTAGCATGTTTCGATACCCATGGATATCACCAAGGTATTTATCCAAGCATTCTAAAAGCTTCGATTTGTTCGGGTTAGATTTTTACTACCTTATGTTTCCATAGGTTTTTCCCCAATATTAAATTAAAAGAACCAATTATAATTTAAGCTGCGTCCTGCAACTTTTTTACCTCTCTTGAATACTAGGTCACACTCTCGAGCTGTATTTATGATGATCTTTGTAACTTTTCTCTGGAGCATGGCGGGTGTGGTGGCACGTTGGTGCTTGGAGCACTTGTCGCCAATGAACTGGCCCGAACTTCTGGTGAACATAGGCCAAAGCAAAAGATAGCAGCCTGAGCAACTTCATCCAAATCCCTTCCAGCAACCTGTTCTGAGTCTATTCGTAGTGACAGTATTTATCTGCTGATCGTTGACAACCAGGATTTGAGTGCAAATCGTAATGATACCACATTGTGGCTGTACCTTAGTGTCTGTATTAAACGGTTCATCTAATGATACCGTCTCATATAATCAATTGTGATGATGTCGAAAAAACTCTATTTTGCCAAAACTGAGTCATTTCCAACCCGAATTAATCGGAACTTTTAGAATGCTTGGATAAGTGTCTTTGTACTAGATGTAAGTCTTGATTTTAAAAGGATTATCCAAATTTCTTGTTTTTTATTACAGCTTTCCAGGAGTAAGGCACTAAACTCCTTCTGGATTTTTGCCTGCGCGGGAATGACATAGCATCGGGCTTTTTACGGCACCTTTAACATTCAGGATACAAATTAAGCAGGAGGAATAAAATGAGATGTAAGAACATAGTAATTTTATCTGTACTGACTCTCTGGTTTCTATCGTATACAATGATCGTACAAGCTGATGCTGAAAAAATTTCCCCTATTCCTGTCGCTGAACAGATATACATGATTGCAGGAAAGGGAGGAAATGTAGGTATTTTTATTGGCGAGGATGGAACCTTTTTAATCGACGACAACTTTGCCCCTCTTACAGAAAAAATTGTCGAGGCTATCAAATCTGTTGGTGGGGATTATCCCAAGTTTCTGATCAACACGCATTATCATGGTGACCATACAGGTGGAAATGAAAATCTCGGCGAAGGAGGCACCTTGATTTTTTCACATGATAATGTACGTGAACGATTGAAAACCGGTTCCTTTCTTAAAGCATTTGATGTGAAGTCGGAAGCCACTGACCCGGAAGGGTTGCCTGTGGTTACTTTTTCTGAAGGTATCAGCTTTCATATTAATGATGACACTGTCCGGGCCATACATGTTGCCCACGCTCATACCGATGGCGATAGCTTTATCTATTTTGAAGAGGCTAATGTTATCCATGCGGGAGATATCCTGTTCAATGGTTTCTATCCCTTTATAGATGTCAATCATGGTGGTTCTCTGCGAGGAACAATCCAGGGTGTTGATGCAATTCTATCTCTGGTTGATGGCAGTACAAAAATAATTCCGGGCCATGGGCCCTTGGCGAATAGAGTACAGCTGGAGAGTTATCGTGAGATGCTCTGGACTGCCTATGACCGACTACGAAAGCTGAAAGCTGATGGCAAGACTGCCCGGGAAGCTGCGGCTTCCAAACCCCTGGCGGATCTGGAAGAAACCTGGGGAGATGGTGTTTTTACAGGAGATCGCTGGGTTGAGTTGATTTATAGTGGAGTATGATATCAACTATTGACAGTACTAGGAGCACCTTACCTTACCCATTTTTGCAGCTCTGTTTTTGCGGCTTTTTGCAGGCTCAGCAGAGTGTCCGGTGAGTTAAACAGCTTTTCACAGAGTTCGCATTTGCGGTAGGTTACGATTTCGCGAGCTTTAATCCCGACAAAGGACGCTATATTGGTGATACCCATGGACCGGATGCAGTTATAGAGTGCGGAGGTTTCGCTCTTGGTAAAGAGTTGATCAACTGAATAGGTGTTGAGGTTGCCGAGATTGAAAAAATTGGTAGTGTTAAAGTGACTGCCCGCATCACAACATGCGTACATTGTCAGATCCGGTGCGAGATAGGGGTTCATGACACAGCGATTTTCCTGGTAATCAGTAAAGATCGTTTTTCGGCCAAATGAGTTTGCTCGTCCTGCATAAATGACCGGTTCCGGGAAGAAGATAAGCTCATGTTCTCGGAGAAATTGTTCATATGTGTCGTCTTTTTCTGAAAAATCGGTGACAAAAGAGACGAAGTAATCAATTCCTGCAATTACGCTGCCCCGGGCAGAGTTCAGTACATTCTGGCAGGGAACGTGCTGCTGATGCCATCTGCTGTAACTGATGCGCAGCTGGGAAAGCCCGCACTGTTTGAGTGTGCTGAGCCTTAGATTCGCTTCTTCCGGAGTCTTTGCCCAGTAGCTGTTGGTGACGATTCTGGTATAAATATTCAACTGTCGGCAGAGAGTCACCAATTCCAGTAGATCATCAAAATAGATAAACGGTTCACCCGCTGTAAAACTAATGCCGGTAACATCGGCAGCAGCCATATCCCTGATGATTTCTTTGGCCCTGCCAAGCTCCATCTTCGCATTGTCGGGTATATCTTCAGCGGCCACACAATGGGAGCATCTAATATTACAGCGGGTTGAATAGCCGAAAGCTATTTTTCTCATGTAATTAATTTATTGCACTATCGCTGAATTTATTCAGAGCACCGGTCATTTTTGCAAATGTTTTATTCCGGTCAGAAATACCATGTCGTTTTTGCAGCCAGGTTGGATCGTTATAACTCAGGGTTACAGTGCCTTTATCATCTTCCCACACCAGAACCTTGAGCGGCAGGTCAATTCCAATGGTCTGATTACTCTGCATAAGCTGGGTCCCGAGTTTTGGATTACCAAAGATGAGCAACTCTGTCGGTCGAAGTGTAGATCCCGATTTTATTGCTGCAGCAGTATGGTTTACCCGGGCAACGACGTTGAAACCTTTATCTTTGACGATTTTTTCAAATCGATCCATAGTTTTCTGTACATTGTAGCTGCTGGTTTTGTTGATCAGTCCTTCTGCTGCCTGAACAATTGTGCAGGTAAAAGAGAATAGGGTTATCAAAATAACAAATACTTTCATAGTAAATACTCCTGGTTGTTGTTAATAAAAAGAACTAAGGAATCACCATATATCTTATCGGTCCTTTGGCAATGGTGAATGGGAATAAAAGTCAGAAGACAACACTGTTACAGTATTTTTCAGGTAGTTATGAATGTGCTGAGAATAAAAATGTCAACACGTATCCTGGTTTTTACACTGCTCTGGTGTCTCTTTATGACCTCATCCAGCGGGGATGCAATGGAGATGGAACTGCTGGTTGAGGTGATTTTGCCTACCGGATTGATGTATGAAAACACCGAGGTGGGAGGGCTGTCCGGTATCAGCTATGCTCCTCTGGAGGATATTTACTATGTGATTTCAGATGATCGGAGTCTAAGACAGCCGGCAAGGTTCTACACGCTGGCTATCGATATCCCGGAAAACAAGGTGAATAAAAGTTTTGTTAAAATTAGCGGCGTAACCTTATTGCAAAATGAAGAGGGGAAAACTTTTAAAGCGGGCTCTGTAGATCTTGAAGGTATAGCAGTGACCGAAAACGGCAGCCTGTTTATCAGCTCGGAAGGGGTGGCTGGAAAACTCATCCCTCCTTTTGTCGCATTCTTCAGTCCCGCAGGGAAACAGCTTAAAACGATGACAGTGCCGGAAAAGTTTTTGCCATCGTCTGATGGTAATCGGGGGGTCAGAGATAACATGGGCTTTGAATCACTGACCCTCTCACCCGGTGGCAGGTTCCTTACCACAGCTTCCGAGAATGCTCTGGTGCAGGATGGACCTGGCGCCACACTCACTCAAACTTCCTCCAGCCGCCTGATTGTCTTTGATAGAGAGAGCAGAGAAGTTGTGAATGAGTATGTATATTTGACCGACCGTGTTCCCGAACCACCTGCAGTGCCGGGCACCTTACATGTAAATGGCCTTGTGGAGCTGGTGGCCCTGCAGGATGAAGGTTGCTATCTTGCCCTCGAGAGAGCGTATTCAGAAGGGAAAGGCTTTAATATTCGTCTCTACCGAACGTTCGTTAAAAACAAAGATGATGCAGACCTTCCTTTGACCCTGTCTAAGGAACTGATTCTCAATTTTGAGACCCTTGGTATCCCTCTGGATAATCTGGAGGGAATGAGTTTGGGCCCGGATTTATCCGATGGAAGAAGATCCCTGGTGGTAATCAGTGACAATAACTTCTCCTGGAAGCAGTTCACCCAGATTCTTATTTTTGCATTAAAAACGGATGCTACTCATCCCACAGTTCTTCCATAGTATAGGGTGATCCCGGAGTTGTCCAGAAAGAGCCGTCAACATACCTGTATCCCAGGTCGAGTTCGGCTATCGCTGTCATATCTGCTTCGTCAAGTTTGAGGCTGAGTTCTGCAGTTGTAAGGTTTTCTTTGAGGCGACCGGGATTAACAGATTTTGGAATGACCACGGTTCCCCTTTGCAACCCCCAACTCAGAAGAATCTGTCCGGGTGTTTTAGAGTGTTTTTCTGCTATTTCAGCAATTTTTGGGTTGGTAAGCAGGGCTGGTTCATTCGCTTTCTTCAGACGCTTGGGCCGATCTGCAGAGCCCAGGGGAGAATATGCAGTCAGGGCTATATGATTCTTTTTACAATAGCTGAGCATCTCATTTTGCTGGAGGTACGGATGGAGTTCAACCTGGTTTACTACAGGTTTGATAGTAGACGTCTCTACAAGTTCACCAAGTTTTTTTATACTGAAATTGCAGACACCTATCTGTTGGATCAACCCTTTACCAACACATGCCTCCATTGCCTGCCAGGTCTCAAGGGTGGGAACCTCAGAGAGGGGGATAAGGTCTTCGCCGCCTCGAGGGAAATAAATGTCTGGACGAACGACTACCGGCCAGTGAATCAGGTAGAGGTCAAGATAGTCAAGGTGAAGGTCTTTCAGAGTTTTTTTCAGCGCCGGTTCAACATCCTCAGGTGCATGTGCATTGTTCCACAGTTTTGAGGTGATCCATAGATCTTCCCGGTTTGCCACGCCTTTTTCGATAGCGTAGGAGATGGCTTCACCAACCTCATTTTCATTATCATAGGCGGGGGCACAATCGATATGACGATAGCCAAGGGTAAGTGCTTTTTTAACCGCGTTATTAACCTGGTTCTTGTTCGATTTCCAGGTTCCAAGACCGAGGGCGGGGATTTTACCGTAGTTCGACAGGCTGATATGTTTCATGATATTCCTCAATAAAAGATTAATTTGCAGTTTGGATTTCGTTCTTCAAGACAATATCAGCACTGATCAGGTTTTGACAAGCTCGTAAAAACCTCAATTTCGATGGATAAGAAAAAAACTTCATATTGGAGGCGTGCAATTTTTCTATTATTTCGGCGTACATACGGTATGTGGTAACGATAGAAAAATTGTAACAACGAATAAGATGAAGAGTTTTTACGACGCTATCAGGTTTTAACAAGCCCTAATAAAGCAGCCTGTGGCGATAGAGCTTCGGGGCATGGGAGCTTATGGAGGCAAGCATAAAGGCTGCCAGTATTGTTAATGTTTCAGGGAGAAAACCGTGATAAGCAAGGCCGATCATAAGAAGTTTGATGAAAGTAGTCAGCCCTGAAAGCTCTCTGTAGATCTGTCTATGCCTCATAGCTTCTACTAAAAGCAGCACCACGCCGCTTATGGTGGCGAGCAGAATATACAGAGGGGGAGGGCGGCCTATCTCACTGAGAAGAAAAGAGGTCAGAAACACAGCCGCACCAACCTGGTGTACCGCTCTGATACCGATCGAAAGCTTCAGTACCCAGAAAGGTCGGTGGCCTGTCCGCCCCATTCGGACATTGTCGGAATTATCCCCGTTGTTGTCTGTTGCCATAAATTTCCAGTTACACCTGAATCTATAGAAAAATTGGTTCATCAAATCAGCGTTGGATGAACTACCTGCTACATTTAGTAATGTATTGACAGCCTCTCTGTCCAGATATTTTTTTGTTCTACATCCTCATCACTTGAACATTTTTATTGGTGCATTATCGTAAAGCTGTACTGAATAAAATCATTAAAAGGAGAATATTTTGATAAGAACAATTGAGAATTTAACAAAAGTGGCGGTTGCTTTAAGGGCGGGGAGTGAGAAGGACAGGTATAATTTTACTCCGGAGCCTGTGGACTTTGATTTTATATTTGGAGCAGGCAGTGCGGGTTTTTGTGCTTTGGAAGCTTCTCTTTATGAAAAAGGTGAGGGTGATAAAGTCAGTATAACCGTTCCTCCTGCTGAGGCTTCGGAGGTTTTTGGCCATCTGCGCATGCCAATATTTTGTGCTCTTGGCATACAGAAGTCAGCAGATCCATTGTTTCTTGAGGTCACTGTAACCGGTGTAAGTGACGCAGATAGCCGGGAACTTGTGCAGTCAATTGCAAGAGGAGCGAGCCATGGCTGCGGTGGCGGTAGTTGTGATTGCGGCTGTTGTTGAGCTATTTGTCTTCCCCGCCGACTCTTGTACAGACTTCGTATACCAGGGCAAAGATAATATCTAAAGAGAGATGTTCTGTGATTGATCTGTCATAGAGTAATTTTGCCTCAGCCGGGAAATCCTCATCTCCCCTCCAGTAGATCACCGTTACAGGGATCCGGGGGGCAATCCTGAAGGTAAAAGCAGCGTCTCCCATGATAATTGGGGTTCCCTGCAGTTGTAGACATCTCTTTTTGAATGCTTCTATATCGTTGTCAAAACGGTTGCAAATCAGATTCGTAGGAATATCATGAGGGCCACGAAAGAAGGTGCTGCCGCCCGGAATATCTTTATCTGATATCCATTCACCAGTGACCCTGATGTCTTTTGCTCTCAGAAGGTAATAGATGATGAAGAGGTCAAAATACTCATGGGGAGGTATGAATTCGCCATTTATACCTGTGACGGAACATTTTTTAGAATCTATTTCAAACTCATTTACCCAGAGCCCTATTGTATAGGTTTCTTTTTCGGCATTGTAGCTGCACAACGCCTGGCGACATATATCAGCAGGTTCCTGCCCGGCCAGCTCTATAAAATAACTGTTGTCGATTCTGTCTGTCATTCTTTCTCACTATTATTTTATATGAAAGTCATGTTCGCTCCCCAGGCAGGGAGGGATTTGGAGGAGTGTCGACACAACAGGTAAGCGAGCCTGCGAGACTCCGACCCACAGCCTGCGAGGACGTTTGGCGACACTCCTCCAGATCCCGGTAACATTACTTTCATGTTTTGCTGTGAAAGTCATTTCATGGGTGTTAGTTAGCTTTTGTTAATTATGATGGCGTCATAAAGACCAACTTTTCAGGATGGGCTTGTAAAAAACTTCATGTCCTGGAAAAAGGTTCTCGTGAAATAAGCAGGGGCACCTGGTCGGCAGTGAAATCAAGAAAGCTGAAAAGATATACTTCAAGTTCTTGACACTGTTGAAAGTTTAATCGTATATAATGCTCTCTTTTTGGATCACTGTTGCCGTATCGTTCAATAATGTAGTCAAGGCGGCTTTCAAGGGACACGATCTCGTCATGGCGCACCCTCTTGTCAGCATAATAGACAAGCTCTTTGGCGGGAAAGAGACCTTGTTGATACAGTTCAGCTGTGAATTCTTCAAGAATGACATGTTCTCTGACTATCTCACCAATTTCAGGAAAACCCAGTGCACGGCATAGCTCGTCCCCCCGGGTGGCGTGCAGACAATTTGTTTTTAAACACTCGGTTTTGGCAATATCGTGGAGAAGGGCACCTGCGATTACAAACTCCCTGGCAGGCAGTGGGGAAATGGCCCTCTTAGCCTCCACAAGACCGTCAATCAAAAGCTCGGCAACCCGGGCCACCTTGAAAGAGTGGGCCCGAATATTAATGAGCATTTCATGAAGGTCAATAAAGTCAAGGCACTGGTTTACGGTAGGAGTCGGTGGTGTCATTTCCTTATCTGCCGCTCAATTCATGAACAGCGTCTACCGCAATTCTGGCTTGCTCCGGAGGTGTGAACTGGTGGATACCATGACCCAGGTTGAAAATATGGCCATAGGCACCCCTTGCATCATCCAGCAGTCTGCCGATTCTTGCCCTGAGTGCGTCTCTGGGGAGCAGAAGGGCAAAGGGGTCAATATTACCCTGCACAGCTTTTTTGCCGACTCGCTGTATGGCATCACCAATGTTGATACGCCAGTCAAGGCCAATAACATCGGCTCCTGAGGTAACAGAGAGATCAAGCAGGGTAGCCCCGTTATTGGCAAAATAGATGAGGGGAATATCAAATTGCTGCAAACTTTTTATGATTTTTTGGACATATGGAAGGGCAAAGATGGAAAAGTCGCAAGGGGCAAGAATCCCGGCCCAGCTATCGAAAATCTGCAGTGCCTGGGCTCCAGCTCTGGCCTGTGCCTGGAGGTAAAGGATTGTACTCTCAGTGATTTTGTCCATCAATTTATGAAAGAGTTCCGGGGAGGTGAACATCATCTTTTTAGTTTCCCAGAAAACCTTTGAAGAACCGCCTTCAATCAGATAGGTGGCACAAGTAAAGGGTGCCCCTGCAAAGCCGATCAGAGGTACCTTCAGTTCTTTTCTTAAAAGTCTGATGGTTTCCATGACAAAAGGAGTGGTGTCTTCGGGATCAGGGACCCGGAGCCGGTCAATACTTTTTGCATCTCTGAATGTTTTCGGAAAAACCGGGCCAACCCCTTCATGAAACTCCAGTGTGGCGCCCATTGCCTCCATAAGAATCAAAATATCGGAGAACAGGATCGCCGCATCCATATTCAGGATGTCGATTGGCTGCAGAGTAACCTCAACGCAGAGTTCGGGGGATTTGCAGAGTTCAAGGAAAGTGACGTTACCCCTTACTTTCTGGTATTCAGGAAGGTAACGACCTGCCTGGCGCATCATCCAGATTGGGGTGTAATCGGTTTTTTCACCACGGCATGCTTTGAGAAAAGTATCGTTCATAATGTTGTCTGTCTGGTAACTATTCAGGTGGCTCTCCAATATTGGTTAAACCACCGCTCTGTAACTGTTCAACAGTGCTTGAACTTCGTTCATTTAAGACTTCAAAGTATACGAGTGCTCTTTGAGAAGGCTAAAATGAACGTAGTTCAAGTACTGCCGATTAGTTACTCTATTTTTGTAATTTCTTTGGGGTATAACTGCAAAATGGTTCCTGAGCCAGAAAATCACCGGTCATTGAATAGGCTCTGGCCCGGCAGCCGCCGCAAACAGAATTATATTCACATTGACCACAATTGTCTTTATACCCTTTAAAATCCCGTAGTTGAAGAAAAAGATCCGATTCTTCCCATATTTCTTTAAATGACGTTCTTTTAACATTACCGGCGGATTTGGCAAAGTAGCTGCACGGCAATACCTCTCCATCAACGTCAATAAGACAGATAAGCTGGCCGGCAAGGCAGCCCTTTGAACCGCCAGTGGAAAATTGGAGGTTTCTTCGCTTAAAATGTTCTCCCTCCTCCTTTGCCTTCTGGCGCACAATGCGGTAATAATGGGGCGCGCAGGTAGGGCGCATCAGGAGTTCATCTTCTTTCTTTTCTGTCTCGTAATGCCATTCCAGTATTTCGTCATACACTTTTTCCGGGATTAATTCTCCCATAATGTCTTCACCACGGCCGGTGGGAACGATCATAAACATATACCAGGCTGTTGCTCCCAGCTTCTTTACCAATTGATAAATGTCGGGGATTTCGTCACGGTTGCGAAGGGTAAAGGAGGAGTTGATAAGAAATGGAATATCATGCTCTTTGAAAAGCTGGATGGCATTCATGGTGCCTTCAAAGGCACCCTCCTGGTTACGGAAGTTATCGTGGGTTTCCGGTTTTGCACCATCAAGGCTTAACGAGACCATTTTAATGTCGGCATCCTTGATTTTTTTACATATCTCATCTGTTACCAGGGTGCCGTTGGTAGCAAGGCACATGCGAAATCCTTTATTTGTTCCGTAGCGTGCTATATCGAAAACATCTTCACGAACAAGTGGTTCACCGCCTGATAAGACCAGGACAGGGCTCGCGTAAGAGGCGATATCATCCATTATTTTTTTTGCTTCATCGATGGTGACATCTGGATGTCCTGCCGCCTCTAATTCAGACGAAGAGCGGCAATGTACACATTTAAGGTTACAGCGTCTTGTGATTTCCCAGGCTATCCATTTGGGTTCAAATTCCATTTAATAAACTCCAGGTGGTGGAATATAAATTTGATGGTGAGGTGGATCTATCGAGTTTTTTTAATTCAACCTCTTCCAGATGATTACTATATTGTCTTTTTGCTTAAGAACAAAGCCTAAACCTGAAAAACTGCATTGAATTATAAATCCGGCCCCAATGGATAAATTTTGACCCCGCTAAGGTTGATAAACTCGTAAAAAGTCTCCCGCGCCGTCATTCCCGCGTAGGTGGGAATCCAGAAGGTATTGAAATAACTAGATTTCCGCCTGCTCGGGAATGACGAGATAACGAAGAATCGGACTTTTTACGACGCCATCAAGGTTGATAAATTCGTAAAAAAGTAATTCGAAGTTCCCAGATGGCTATGGAAAAAGTTTGATATACAGGTAAGCGTAGACTCCGGGGCGTAGTGTTTTTCTCATAACCTCAACAATACATGTGGTATGTTGAGGTTCTGAGAAAAACCTGCAACGAAGGAGATCGGACTTTTTACGACGCCATTAAGGTTTATTATTAATGTCAAATGGCATATAGTTTAACGCTGTGAAAATTACTCGAATATGATGGTCTTTGAGATCGTTGTTTTTATAAATGATGGCGTCGAAAAAAGTTCGACGGCATCACTAACCGAATGAAAATATGTTGATTACACCGATTAATATCGCAAGCCCGGAGGGTGAGGCTGTTGTTAATGGACTTCTTGATCGTTTTCAGACAGCCGATACTTCCTGCCAGACAG
>Ga0209633_10002864_pt1 | contig 16324 bp, 13 predicted proteins | sample Cruoilmetagenom1_FD_187290 | JGI IMG/M metagenome (GOLD analysis project Ga0209633, IMG submission 187290) | Oil polluted marine microbial communities from Coal Oil Point, Santa Barbara, California, USA - Sample 1 (SPAdes) (version 2) | ecosystem: Environmental > Aquatic > Marine > Oil seeps ... | reverse complement strand
TAGAAGGCCTGTCGCCCGCCATTTCCATCGAGCAAAAAACCACATCGAAAAACCCGCGCTCAACCGTGGGCACGGTGACGGAAATTTACGATTATATGCGGCTACTCTGGGCGCGAATTGGTGTGCCCTACTCGCCTGCCACAGGCCTGCCCATTGAAAGCCAAAGCGTGGCGCAAATGGTTGACCGCGTCATGGCCCTGCCCGAGAAAACCAAGCTTTATATCCTCGCCCCCATCGTGCGCGGACGTAAGGGCGAATACCGCAAAGAGTTTGCAGAGCTGATGAAACAGGGTTTCCAGCGCGCCAAAATTGACGGCGAAATGATGCGTATCGAAGACGCGCCCGCCCTTGATAAAAAGTTCAAACATGACATCGAAGTTGTGGTTGATCGGGTGGTCGTGCGCGCGGGCCTAGAGACCCGCCTTGCGGACAGTTTCGAAACGGCGCTACGGCTCGCGGACGGGCTTGCCATCGCCGAGCAGGCCGACGACGGGGAACGAATTTTATTCTCTGAGCGTTTCGCCTGCCCTGTATCGGGCTTTACCATTTCCGAGATCGAGCCGCGGCTGTTCTCGTTTAATAATCCCCACGGCGCGTGCACCGCATGTGACGGGCTTGGCCATGAATTAAAGTTCGACCCCAAATTGGTTGTGCCAGACAGCGGGCTAACACTGGGCGGCGGCGCTATTGCCGCCTGGTCAAAAACACCCAGCCGCATGTACCGCCAAACGTTGGAGGCCATCGGTAAGCATTACGGTTTCTCCCTCGACACACCGTGGCATGAACTCGGCCCGCAAATTCATGATATTATCTTGTTTGGTACCAAGGGCGAATTGGTACAATTTGTCTATAGCGAGGGCGGGCGGCGCTATGAAACCAAGAAAACTTTCGAAGGCGTCATTCCCAATTTAGAGCGCCGTTTTCGCGATACCGAGTCCAGTTGGTCGCGCGATCATCTGGCGAAGTTTCAATCCAAAGCAACCTGCGAAACTTGCGAAGGCAAGCGCCTGCGCCCCGAAGCTTTGGCTGTAAAAATCGACGGCATGGACATTACGGTCACGGGCGATTTGTCGATTAAGCAAGCGCAAGCGCGGTTTGAAAAACTGGGGAATGATCTGTCCAAGCAAGACATGGAAATCGCCGAGCGTATCCTCAAAGAAATCAATGACAGGCTTAATTTCCTAAACGCGGTTGGCCTTGATTACCTCACTCTTGGGCGCGGGTCTGGCTCGCTCTCGGGCGGAGAAAGCCAGCGTATTCGGCTGGCCTCGCAAATAGGTAGCGGGCTGACAGGGGTTCTGTACGTTCTGGACGAGCCTAGTATTGGCCTTCACCAGCGCGACAATGCGCGGCTTTTAGAAACCCTGCAAAATTTGCGCGACATCGGGAATACTGTGATTGTGGTCGAGCATGATGAAGACGCCATCCTCACCGCAGATTATGTCCTCGACATGGGCCCGCTGGCTGGCATTGAGGGCGGTGAAGTTGTCGCCAAAGGTACGCCCGATCAGATTAAGAAAAGCCGCAAATCTTTGACGGGTAAATACCTGACGGGCAAAAAGGAAATCGCCATCCCGAAACAGCGCCGCGAAATCATTCCTCACAAAATCCTGAAGGTCAAAGGCGCGTCTGGCAACAATCTCAAAAATATCGACGTGGAATTTCCGCTGGGCATGTTTATCTGCGTCACGGGTGTTTCGGGCGGCGGTAAATCGACCCTGACCATAGAGACCCTCTATAAGGCGGCGGCACGCAAGCTGAACAATTCATCCGTCTCGGTTATGCCCCATGACGAGATTGACGGCTTTGCGCACCTTGATAAAATCATCGACATTGACCAGTCCGCTATTGGCCGCACGCCGCGCTCTAACCCAGCCACATATACGGGCGCATTTACGCCGATCCGCGAATGGTTCTCGGCCCTGCCCGAGAGCAAAACACGCGGCTATAAACCAGGGCGGTTCTCATTCAACGTTAAGGGCGGGCGCTGCGAAGCTTGCCAAGGCGGCGGCATGATCAAGATTGAAATGCACTTCCTGCCAGACATTTATGTGCAGTGCGAAACCTGCCGTGGTCAGCGCTATAACCGCGAAACCCTAGAGATAAAGTTTAAGGGCAAGTCCATCGCAGATGTGCTCTCCATGAGCATTGATGAGGGTGCAGACTTCTTCAAAGCCGTCCCCAAAATCCGTGATAAAATGGTAACGCTGCAGCGCGTTGGCCTTGGTTATTTGCAAGTGGGCCAACAAGCCACGACCCTATCTGGCGGCGAAGCACAGCGCGTGAAACTGGCCAAGGAATTGGCCAAGCGCGCCACAGGTCGCACGCTTTATATTCTTGATGAACCTACGACGGGCCTACATTTCGAAGACGTCAATAAGCTGCTTGGCGTGTTGCAAGAACTGGTCGAAGGCGGCAATTCCATGATCGTCATCGAGCACAATCTCGACGTCATAAAAACCGCAGACTATATCATCGACCTAGGCCCCGAAGGCGGAGACGGCGGCGGCGAAATCGTAGCAGTCGGCACCCCCGAACAAGTGGCCAAAGTTAAAGAAAGCTGGACAGGAAAATATTTGAAACAGGCGCTAAAGCAGAAGAACTAAATCGGGTCACCGCCGTAATAATCACTCAATATATATTTGATTGTTGAAACGATACCCGTTCTTTGCGCGCCCTCCTCACCGTCAATTTTGGTTTCGTATTTCCATTTTTTCAAAGAATTCAAAGATGCTCTATCATACATCTTCACAGGCCATGACTGTAAAATTTCTGGGTTAACAACATTGCCTTCATCATCAAGGTCAAAGCGCACAATAGAAAATCCAGATGTTGTCGCTTTTCGCGGCATGACAGGCGGTACGCGCTTGATTGGTTTCGCTGCAATGGTGCCTTCATTATCATAGGGCCAACACTCACAAAGCCCTTGTTTTTTCGCCTCATCCATATCTATGTCATGAGTAAAATGGGTCCGCACATTTATCCACCGACCAATTGTTGTTATATAATCGCGGTCTTCAATTGTGCTGTAGGTTTTTTGGATAGCCATCGCTTCTTGATATGCAAGCAGGGCCTGTTTCCATTCTTTGTTGCGCTCATGAGAAAACCCGATGAGTTTATAGGCAACGGCTCTATAAGTCGCTCTTGTGGTATCTGGATTTTCATCAAATATGGCCAAGGCATCACGAGAAAATTGCGCACTTTTTGACTGGATATTTGCAGCCTTGCTATCTCTATTAATGCGAGATCCAAGCGTATTGTAAGAATATTTGGTCGCACGGTTTGCATTATCTGATGATATACGCGCCTGATGCACCCGTAGTTCACCAGAAAAAACGCTGTCATCAATGTCATTCGCGCCTGCAAATTCACGAGCGGCATCAAGACGTTTCCAAGCTTTTGTCCTTTTGTTTGTTGCGATCAATACGGACGCTAATTCCACTTCGCGTTCGAGCCGCAATAGCGGGCCTATTTCTTTAGCCAACACGGCAAGATCAGCACTGCGTGTGAGAGGTTCAATCGCCTCATCATACTTGCCCAATTGCATGGCAAGAAGTCCATAATTATAAGCCAGATCACCTGTATTTTTACTATCGCCCAAAAGCTTTTCCGCTTGTTTCCAAGCTTCTTTTCCGTGCTTCAAAGCTGTTTTATAATCTTGGTTTGCGTAGGATTGGTTGAATGCCTTATTTGGCTTCAAAATTTCGGGTGGCAGTGGTTTTGCAAAAATGTTGCTAGATAAAAAAACCGTAGCTAGAAATAAAGACAAAAAAACCTTCATACGTCCCCCTAAACTTAAACGCTCAAATAATCGCTGCACTCTACTAAGGACAGCCTACAGCATCACTCAAGCAATAACAACCTTTAAGAACAGGGCATATTTTTTCACCTCATGCTTGTTCTAAAACCATCTCTTTACCATTGTCTTTCTCACTACCCTTTTGCCCCTTGTCATAGAGAATATTGAGGTAAACTGCGACACCAGCTATACATAGGCTGAACGCAGCGAAATACATATTTGTGAGTCCAGTTGTAAATATTGTGCGCACATTAAACCCGCCATTTTGGGCAAGTTCACGGCTATGCTCTAAGGTCTTGGCCACATCACCTGACAAAATGTTTTTTAGATATTGCAACGTTTCAGGCCCGTAAACAGCAAGTGAAACAAGCATAGCTAAAATTATATATATGATTGCACCAACAATCGCTAAAATGGCGTAGCTTCCAAAAGCAGGCCAAAACCGTTTATAGGCAACGGGCCAAACACTACCCAGTGCGATACGGTTTTGCGCAACAGACCGCGACGCCGCGGGCGCGAAACGAATCATAACAGCAGCAGTTATTATGACAGTGCCAACTACGCTTAAAAGTTCGAGTAGCCACAAAATTGTCCCGTTCGAAAATACACTAAAGAACATAACGATTGCCAAAAAAACCAACCACGACATAAACAAAGCGACAATAAAGACAATATAGGCAACCAGTTGACATAGCATCACACGTAACTCATCTTTGCCAAACCGCCATGGGAACATACTATTATCAGGCCCGCGATAAATACGCCTAAACAGAGCCGCTTCTATCATTGCCCACAAAACCCAGAGCCCGAGAAAATAAGGGAGGCTTTTCCCCAAGAGCGCGAAAAACGCAGGCGTAGCATTTTTAGGATTGTGCAAAATCTGCTCTTGATAAGCGATATTTGCCTCTAATATTGATTGGCCGAAAATTAAAGACAACAGTGCCAATCCTATCGCGTAGAACAGCACAGATTTCAGTACGAAACTGAAACTCTTTGGCCCAGAGTAGAACGGATAAAACATAACTTTTTCAGACGCAAAATCTGTTTTTTTCTTTACGACAACATCATCCGACATATTTACCCCCCAGTTTAACAACAATGCACGAAAAACAAATAAATGCAACGTGCTATGAAATATCGCTTTGCAATGGCCGCGCAACTGCCTACATAGCGGACATGAAAAACACAGTACATGTAATCGGGGCAGGCCTTGCGGGCAGCGAAGCGGCTTGGCAAATCGCGCAAATGGGCGTGCCTGTAATTTTGCACGAAATGCGGCCCGATCGGATGACCGACGCGCACCAAGGCGGCGGGTTTGCAGAGCTGGTGTGTTCTAACTCATTTCGCTCAGATGACGCTACGGGCAATGCCGTTGGCGTTTTGCATGCAGAGATGCGCAAAGCTGGCTCGCTAATAATGAAATGCGCGGACGAACATAAACTCCCTGCAGGCGGCGCGCTCGCGGTTGACCGTGTTTTGTTTTCAGACGCCGTGACTAAAGTGATTAGCGAGCACCCGCTCATCACCAGAGAATATGGCGAGATCGCTGGCCTACCGCCAAAGGAATGGGACAATGTTATTATCGCCACGGGGCCGCTAACGTCCCCTGCTCTCGCCAAAGCGATACTGGAGATTACCGACGAAGATAGCCTTGCGTTTTTCGATGCCATCGCGCCGATTGTTTACAAAGACAGTATTGATTTTGACAAGGCGTGGATGCAGTCGCGTTATGACAAAAAAGGCCCTGGCGGTGACGGCGCAGATTACATCAATTGCCCGCTCGATAAGCAGCAATACGAGACATTTATCGACGCCCTTATTGAATCTGACAAAGGCGAGTTTAAAGATTGGGAGAAGGACACGCCCTATTTTGACGCCTGCTTGCCTATCGAAGTGATGGCGGCGCGCGGGGTTGAGACTTTGCGCTGGGGGCCGATGAAGCCTGTTGGCCTGACCAACCCCCACAACCCTACCGTGAAAGCTCACGCCATTGTGCAGCTAAGGCAGGATAATGCGCTGGGCACGATTTACAATATGGTTGGGTTTCAAACTAAAATTAAATACGGAGAACAAGCCGAGATTTTCAAAGCCATCCCAGGCCTAGAGAACGCAGTGTTCGCGCGGCTTGGCGGCATTCACCGCAATACATTTATCAATTCTCCAGTGCTGCTCAATGAACAATTACAGCTTAAAGCACGGCCATCTTTGCGCTTTGCGGGCCAGATTATGGGCGTCGAGGGTTATGTTGAAAGCGCTAGCCTTGGCATTATCACGGGCCGTATGGCAGCCGCGCAAGCTCTTGGCAATGTCTATCCGCACCCGCCAAAGACCACGGCACTTGGCGCACTGGTAGAACATGTGACGGGCGGTTACCTCACAGGGCCAAAATCAAAGTTTCAGCCTATGAACATAAATTTCGGCCTATTCCCGCCCATTGAAGGTTTGGTCTACGAAGATGAAGACGGGCAGCGTATTCGCGGCAAAAACAAAACAAGGTTCCGCAAAAGCAAATTCGCCCTGCGGGCGTTAAAGGATATTGAGGGCTGGGTTTAATTTTCTTGGGCCTTATTTTACTGGCTTCCACTCTTTCCAGCGGGCTTCAGCTTCGGTGAAATTTGCCTGCAAAGCCAATTTTACAGCAGCTATATCTGCCGCTGTAATCGGTAGCGAGGCAGAGGCTGGCGGCGGCGTAGGAGCCGCAGCCCCAAACATGCCGATCGGGCTTGGTTTAACATCAATATCGTCAAGCAATTCAGCTGCAGCGCTGGCCAAAGATGTTGGTCTTATCCAGCCAGCCGTTTCGATTTCTTTTGCCGTGATAGATGCATTCCCTTGGAAAATTTTCTTAGCGCTGCCGCAATCAACGACAACATTATTAGCCCCACCAAGATTACATGCATATCGATTTGGCCCGCCTGGTATTGCGCTCCATGTCCAATCGCCAACATTCGTTAAGTGCGCGGCCAACGACCGCGACGCACTATAATTACTATTACTATAGGCCTGTAGGTGAATGAGTTCCAAAGTGCGAATCGTGAATAAATTATTAGGTGGCTTTGTTGCGACCGCATCGCGAACATCCCAAAATTTTATGTAATGTGAATATTGTGTTTTTCGAAGATTTTCAAGCCATGTGTCATCGGTTACCAGCGCGCCATTGCCTTTAAACCACTGTAGTCCTACAAATCCAAGGTCCGCGCCATTTCCCCATTGATGGTTGCTTTCTCCAGGGCCCGCTTTCGTCACAGCACTGCTAAGCGCGGCTTGTTGCGCAAAGGTTCTGCGCCCTCCTTTAACGGCCAATCCTAAAACGACTTTATGTTTGTCATACATGCTTTGAATTACAGCATTGATAGAAAGTTTAAATGAGGGAGTTAGGGCGGTGGTGCTAATTTTAAGTTTTGATTGTGCTAATGCATTAGGCGACCCAGCAATATAAACGCGGCTTTGCCCTGGCAATGCCCTTAAATCCTTTTTGCCAATTGGCAATAATGACGCCATTTTTTTAATGGTGGCGCCGCCCGCGCCCATGATACCGGCTCCTACATTGGCATCCCCTGTGTATTTGTCCTGAAACGCGACGATAGCGGCCTTGGTATTTTTACCAAATGATCCATCAATGCTGCCAGATAAGAATGGTGAGCCAGCACTTGTTTTGATAAGTTTTAGACACGTTTGGACGATAGCAACATCTGACTTATTATTAGCTTTTAGGCTTCCAACTAACCCCGAAATATTTGTCATACTCATCGTCCTCTACGTTAATTATTTTTGCCCTACTAACTCTAGCACTGACTTACGGCCTTCACTTGTCCACTGGAGAATTTGCTTTGATAAAGGCTGGCCCTCAGCATTTATTTTTTCCACAATAATTTCATCATTTAGAGGGTAAACCAAGATTATATCAGGCGACGGCCCTTCTTCAAATTTTTGATATAACTGCATTTGCCCGTTCTCAATTTCAATAATGGAGTGTGTGCGCTTTACATGTTCAAACCCAGCTGATTCATGAATTAAAAAGCTTGTGTGATTCATAACCCTAATGACTTCGACAGCCACACTAACCCCATTTTCATACCCCCCAATGTTCCACGCAGAAATATAGCGTCCATCGGTTGGACCAAGAGCGAATGCACCTTTATTTTCATCATGGAGTTCGAAGGCAGCAACATCATTTGTCAGGGTTTTATAATTAAGTGGCGGCGATAAAACTACGCGCCCCTCAATCGTAGCACCAATGAGAACGTCGCATACATTATTACTACATTTAGTAACGGGATGGACCTTAAATATTTTGAAATTCTGCGAATGGTCAAGCGTAGGAATAACACCTGATAATTCTTCAACATCGGAAAATACAGCTGGCTGTTTTGGCACATCAGGCTTTACATCGGCGTTTTGCTTTTGACATGCCGCCAAAGCCGTTGCCATCACGAAAAGTGCAATTCGCCAAAACTTTAATCTAAACCACATAACTTACGGTAGAACATTTATCGGGCTGCCGCAATAAAGAAAAATCCTCTGGTATATTTGCGCGCCTGCCCTTATATGAATGTAGAACAATTTTAAAAACATGGAGCCCATAATGGCCATCACCCTTCCCGACCTTCCTTTTGCATCTGACGCTCTTGAGCCGCATATTAGCGCCAACACTCTTAGCTTCCATCACGGCAAACATCATGCGGCTTACGTGGCTAATCTCAATAAAATGATTGAAGGCACTGACCTTGAAGGCAAATCTTTGGAGGCTATTATCAAGGCGACCTCTGGTGACGCCGGTAAAGCGGGCATTTTCAACAATGCAGCACAAGTTTGGAACCACACATTTTACTGGAATTCCATGAAACCTAGCGGCGGCGGCAAACCTACTGGTAAAATTGGCGAAGCGATTGACCGTGATTTTGGCTCTTATGAAGATTTCGTCAAAGCGTTCACGGGCGCTGGCGGCACACAATTTGGCTCTGGCTGGGCATGGCTTGTGTCTAACAAGGGCACGCTCGAAGTACGCAAAACACCAAATGCGGAAACGCCGCTAACGGATGACGTAAAACCACTTATGACCATGGATGTTTGGGAGCATGCTTATTATCTGGATTTCCAAAATAGCCGTCCTGGCTATATGAATGCATTTTTGGAATATCTGGTCAATTGGGATTTTGCTGAAAATAATATGTAAATCCAATTGCGAATAATTAATAAAAAACCCGGCTATTTCGCCGGGTTTTTTATTATATATAAAGGCCAGAAAACTTAGTGCCTAAACCTAAGCCAAAGCCTGATTTAAAGCCCCGTCAGGATACTAACAAGCATAGACGCATAGCCTTCAGTTATCGCAGCAGGCAGCATTACTGGCATAAATGGTAAGGCTAGCACAATTAGGCTTGGAAACCCAACCGCATTCATTTTTGCACCCCGCTACGTTTTACGCCTAGCAGCATCAAAATTGGGGCCGCGACAAATATCGACGAATATGTCCCGACAAACACACCCCAGATCATCGCAAAGGCAAAGCCATTTAGCCCTGTCCCGCCCCATATGTAGAGGGCAACCAGCGCAAGTAATGTGGTGACAGACGTCATGATTGTACGCGACAATGTATCATTAATCGAAAGGTTTAACACTTCCTCTAAAGGCTTAGTTTTGTATTTGCGCGTGTTCTCGCGAATACGGTCGTACACGATCACCGTATCGTTAAGAGAGTAACCAACAATGGTCAAAATCGCAGCGACAATAGATAGGTTAAATTCAAGCCGCGTTAGCGAAAACACACCGATAGTGAGAATAACATCATGGGCCAAAGCGGCGACCGCGCCTGCGCCGAACTGCCATTCAAACCGGAACCAAATATAGATCAACACCATCAATAGCGCGAGGATAACCGCCATGGCGCCTTTTTTCTTCAGCTCGCCCGAGACTTTGGTGCCCAAAATTTGCTCACTTAAAAACTCATAATTAGGATAGGCGGCAACCATTGCAGCTTCGACCTTTTTAAAGGCGGCGGTTTGCGCTTTATCGTCATTATCTGCACCCTCAAGCGCTGGCTGTTTTGGAATAGACAGCCTTAGGCCATCGGGCCTTTCCGCGCCAGTTTCCTCGTCTGCTAAGCGCGCAATTGTTTGCAGGCCAACTTCGCCTTCGACCAGGCTGGTGCCAAGAATACGAATATTTTCAAGCTCGGCTTGCGGGTCCACGCCAATGGAAAATTCCAACACGGTGCCGCCTTTAAAATCAATGCCGTAATTAAGGTTACGCGTTGAAAACAAAAATATGGAAGCAATGATACCAATAATGGAAAGCACCATAGCAACCCAACGCATGCTGATGAACGGGATATTTGCGTCCTTGGGAAGGTAACGGACTAGAGAAAAATCAAACATGGCGGAACCTATATCGGAAGAGTTTTAGGGCGAGCGCGGCGCAGCCAGACTGCACTCATCAAACGCGCGACAACAACGGCGGTAAAGACGGACATAACAATGCCAATGGCCAGCGTCACGGCAAAGCCGCGAATTGGCCCAGAACCAACAAAGTACAGCGTAAGCGCCGCGATTAAAGTGGTAATATTAGCATCTAAAATTGGCGCTAATGACAAGCGGTAACCTGTATCAACTGCATTAATCGGGCCACGGCCAAGCGCGGACTCTTCGCGGATACGCTCAAAAATAAGCACATTCGCATCCACCGCCATACCGATCGTCAGGATAATCCCCGCAATCCCCGGCAAGGTCAATGTCGCGCCTAATATGGATAGCGCGCCTGCAATTAAAACTATGTTGATTGCCAAAGCCGTATTGGCAATTGTGCCAAATCGCAAGCCATATGACAGCCACATAAACAAAGCCACACCTAAAAGGCCCAGCATAGAAGCGGCTTTACCGGCCCGAATAGAATCGGCGCCCATTTCAGGGCCTACCTGTGTTTTGTAAGCCACGCGAAGTTTAGCAGGCAGCGCACCCGCATTGAGTAGCAATGCTAGCTCTTTAGCGCTTTGAATAGTGAAATTACCTTCGATATAACCACTGCCACCACAAATCGCGCCTTTGATATTTGGCGCCGATATTATTTTTCCATCTAGGACAATAGCAAACAATTCACCCACATGCTCAGATGTGTAATCACAAAATTTATTTGCGCCCGCAAAATTATATGTGAAATTCACAATAGGCTGGTTCGTTTGCGGTGCCAGGCCTGGATCAGATTTTTTTAAATCAGCGCCCGTCAAGATTGGCCGTTCCGTGAGGAGCAAATAAGTCCCGCGTTCTTCATCAAGATAGGCACTTGTTCCTGGCGGACATGTTTGCTCTTCTATGCAAACTTGCAGCTCTAAGGGGCTGTCAGGGTTTTTCACCTCATGAAAACTTAGATGTGCCGTTTTTTCAATAACACTTTCAATCTTTTTTACTTCTTCATTATCTGCGCCAGGCACTTGCAATAAAATCCGTTCACTGCCTTCTTTGGCGAGTGTCAATTCCATAGTGCCTGTAGGGTCAATACGGTCGCGCAACACTTTAATCGACTGATTAATCGTCCGTTCTGTCATATAGCTTACCATTTCGTCGGTAAGGCTTACGCGGTAACGAAGCTCGCTAATATTTTCGATATTAAGTGTGCGGGCGCTATTAATTTTATTTTCGTCAATCGGCTCAGAACGCGCTTCAAGAAGCGGCAAGCCTGCTTCTTCATCAGCAAATGTTTTAAAGGTTACATTAATATAGGGCTCTTCTTTGTCGACGCGGACAGGCGCAGCAGTGCGCACACGCTCGCCACGCAAAATTTTGCGAATATCGGAACTTTCCGCTTTTAGCTTGTTTGCCACGCCGTCCTTAACGTCCACTTCAAGCAGGAAATGTGCGCCGCCTTGCAGATCAAGGCCCAGATTGAGCGTATTGCGCGGCAGAGGCGCAGGCAGGTTATCACGTACGCCCACAGGCAGCACATTGGGCATAGAAAACAAGATGCCTAAAACTATGGCACCCATGATGAAAAATATTTTGACGCGAGAAAAATGCAGCATGGCATTTCCTTTTATATGAGATCGGCATGACCCTTGATACTCTGGGTAGTGCCTTTATGAATTTGAAATACTACTAGATTGATTTGGGCCCGCGAGCAAACCTATTCTTTAGTGTTTGCAGGGGCCTCTATGGTCACTATCTTTATTTCCACGACCCTTAATTTAGTAGGGAGCGCACCTGCATTTAGTAGCAGCGCCAATTCTGTTGCTTCCTTTACAGTAAATCCGCCTTCGATATACCCAGACCCGCCACAAATGGGTTCCCTTATAACGGGAGCCGAGATTATTTTTTCATTTATGACAATTGCAAATCGTTGATCAATATGTGTTTTGGTATACTCACAAAACTTTGTTGACCCTTCATAATTATAGGTAAAGCTCACGATGGGTTGCCCCGTGTGCTGTGCAAACCCTGCTGACGCTTGTTTTAAGTCAGCATTAGCAAGAACGGGCCGCGCCACTACAAGCAAATTGGCTTGACTAAATTCGTCAAAAAATAGCTTCGTACCAACTGGGCATATTTCCTTTTGGACGCAATCATCCAGCTCTACGGCAGAAGCTTCAACAACTGTATGAAAACCAAGGTTGGCCGATGCCGTTATCCTATCTTTCATGTCTTGCGAAACGCCTTCAGCTTCATCAAGAAGCTGCAAAACAATTAAATTATTCCCAGTTTTCTGGAGGTTTACGCCGCCCTTGCTGTCAGGATCTATCCGGCGGCGCAGAACCTCGATTGAGCGCATAACAGTTTGATCATTCATTCTGGCTTTTACAGCGTCAGTTAACTCAATTTGGTAATTCAGGCCTTCAACTTGTGAGACCTTAACTAGTGCGCCAAGATCCGCGCCATTAGCATCGGTATGACGAAACTGGCTATCAATGAGCGCAAGACCAGCGCTCACGTCAACCGCAGCAGTAAAGCTTATGAGCAATGCATCCTTTGTGACATTTTCATTGATTGGAGAGGACAGGCTCACCTTATTCGTTTGAAAAGCCTTACGGATGTCAGATTTAACGTCCAGCAATTTGTTTGCTAGAACTGTATCAACACCGACATCAATAGTAATTTGCGCGACATCAAGAGGATAAACCTCCTTTTGCACCTGTACGGGCGCAGTTTTTTCAGACTTGCCGCGAAGCGCTTTTGGAAACAAGAGCGCCGCGCCAACAATTATGGCGCCTAACACGACAATAAATTTCCAAAAAGATGATTTCATCATTTATGCCTAAGCTAGGCCTTATTTTTTAGCGGTGTCATTAGCTGGCGCTTTGGAATTGCGTACATCTGCAATCATTGACGCTACGACTTTCACTTTATTACCGCCGCCCAAATCAACAGTTAGCTCACCATCCGCAACTTTGGTCACTTTGCCGATAAGGCCGCCATTGGTAACAACTGTATCTCCGCGCGTCACAGCCGCTAGCATAGCGCGGTGATCCTTTAGGCGTTTGTTTTGCGGGCGAATAAGAAGAAAGTAAAACACAAGGCCAATTAAAATAAATGGCATGACACCTGTTAGCAAACTTTGCTGAGCCGACCCAGGCGTCGCCTGCATAATAATATTAAACATAACCGTGTCCCAAAATAAAATCGCCCTTATATAGAGCCGTTGTTACGGGACTATATAAGGGCGATAGATTGTATTGCAACAAGCATATGCTTATTTATCGAGAGCCATTAAGCTCAATCATATATTTATTTCTTTGTGCAGTTACCAAGTGGAAGGCGTAGCATTTGTCCTGGCTGAATGGGCGCATTGATGTCTATACCATTATGATCAGCAATTTGCTGCGCACTCACACAGTTTAGGCGGCCAATACTGTAAAGCGTATCGGATGGTAACACACCGTAATTTCCAGGCGTGCCAAGCTGAATACTTGTTGGCACTTTCATCACATTACGCACTGTACCAGTCTCTTGGCCAGTCGCGGGCGTTGTAACGCGCGTTGATGAAGCTGGCACAGTGACCGAAGCCGCACTTGCACCGCCGCAACGGCTTGCTGGTAAGTTGATTTTTGTGCCAAGCCGTAAATTATTACCGCTCATGCTATTTGCGTTTTGAATGTCTGCAACAGTAACACACTGAGCGCGTGACAAGCTATAGAGCGTATCGTTCTCGACAATCGTGTGAATACCCGCTCTGCTAATGGCCGTACTGTGAGGCGTTGCCGTGCTAACAGGAACGATTTGCGCGGGCGATGTACCATATGTGACTTGCGTTGTTTGCGCGCTTTGCGGCGCGAACAATACCACGCGCTGTTCTTGATAAGACTTTTCTGCGATTGGAGCCGTTTGAATGGCGCTCTCAGTATAGCTGTAAGTCTCAGAAATTCCGACTTGCGCGTCAACACTCGCATTAAAAGCGCGAATCTTGCGAATTTCCTCTTGAATGGCGATGTCTTCCGCAGAATTCGCAATAATCACGTTTTTTTGCGTAGGAATGGCTTCACGAATGACGTTCTTGCCCGCCGTTTGCCCGAACGCTGGCGCTGCGAATAATGCCGCAGCAGCCACGCTTGAAATTAAAGTTTTTTGAATCATATCAACCTCCCGAATTATATTTTGGCGCGATTCTTATGGGGAAGTGTGCCTATCTATGGTTAATTAACTGATAATATGAGAGTAGAAAAACTCCCCCTCCCTCCAAATATAAACGCATTCATAGAATAAATATCTTTACGACTTGACATTTAATAGAGGGGGCTAGATGACATTTATCAATTAACTTAACGTGAGCGGAGGAACAACATGAAAACCAGATTTATAATGCCCCTATTGGCATCAACATTGACGATATGTATGCCACTAAATTCATCCGCGCAGGTTCCAGATTCCATAGTGAGAGCGCCACAAGCGCAGCTTGATGACCAAACAGTATTGAGAGAATTGGCACACACAGCCGCGCCAATAAAATCCAACCTAGATATGAACACCCTTATAGCATTCCAATACCACACGCCATTAGACAAGCTCTCGCCAACTGGAAAGCAAGATTTTCTGAACAGTTTGGACTTTGGAGAGAGAGGGCTAGTAAGTTTTCGGACCGACATACTTGAAGCGGAATTAACCCCTACGGAAATTTATTCAATTCTGAGTTTATTTGGGTTTCAAAACTCAACGCCGCAGCTTGATGGCGCAAGAGCCAAAACCAGCCTAGACCGCGCGGTGTTACAACTAAACCGTTCTTCAGGCAAAGTCCCGTCCCAAAACGGCGGCAACTATGGTAAATTTGGCTCCACGACAACATATGGTTTTGGCGGAACCAATGGTGGCTGGGGCGGCGATGGTGATGATAGTGATTTCCTTGAAAATTATCGGTGTGAATCGGCAGGAACATGCGTTTCTGCACATGGCTATGCCTGCACATCAAACTGTTAAATATCCATTTTTAAGGGTTAGGGGATGCCTACCAGCAGTCCCTAACCGCATTCATCCATATGCGTAATTTTTACATAGCCACTGTAATTTTATTAGTAGGGCTTGCCCTAGGTTTAACTTTTAGAGGCAAGAGTGTAAACCTAGACTTATCTTCACGTATAGTTGCATTTGGTTCGGATATATCCAAACTGCTACAAAAATCGTCCGAGAGCACGAACTTCGAAAACCAACGCGTCAAACACGCCGCTACGATGAAGCAACATCTTCCCTCACATTTGCAAGCAAAAATAATTGGTGCGGCAGATAAGGAACAACTCCGGCGTCTATATGATGAAGTCTATAATTACCTACTTAGAAGTAATGACCAATCGTCGCTAACATTCATCGGAAATATATACGGCAGGCTAGAGGCAAAAAACTGGCTTAAAAAGAATGATATTCGGTCTATGCATCGTCTTTATCTCATGTTTCGGGAATTTGACAAAGCGGATGCATTTCGTAATAGATATCCAGACCAAAACTTGCCTCTTGCCCCTCATATTCTTAGCTCCGAAAATAGCGGTCCTCATAAAGCGCCAAATATTCGCACTATCATCAGAACCACAGCCAGCAACAATTCCTTCGAATTGTCGGAAGTGGACTTCTCTTCTTTCACTGGCGTTGTAATTGTCGCTAATCCAGAATGTCATTTTTTTAAAAACTTCTTAAAGGGAATAGGCACCGATCCAGTCATGGCCGATGCCTTCATCGACAACACGATTTGGCTCACAGGTAAAGGTGCATCATTAACCGATAATACAATTGCAGATTGGAACCAATCCATGCCAAATATTGAGTTCCAAATTGTCTATTCTGAAACAGATTGGCCCGAGATCAATTATTGGGGCTCGCCCAGTTTTTACTTTTTTGAGGACACAAAACTTGTGAGCAAAGTTGTTGGATGGCCCCGTGGGCAAGAGAGCCAACGAAAAACAGCTTTAAAGAATGGCTTTATATCAGTGGGCATAAATGTTTGGGAAGCGAAACAATAGTATCAGTCCTGCAAATTTTTACCCGTCTACCCGTTTTAAAGTGTTGGCGGTTTAAAGTGCGCGCGCCTTGCCTGCTTCAATCATGGGTAGGCTCAGGGCGA
>Ga0209633_10002863_pt1 | contig 16329 bp, 18 predicted proteins | sample Cruoilmetagenom1_FD_187290 | JGI IMG/M metagenome (GOLD analysis project Ga0209633, IMG submission 187290) | Oil polluted marine microbial communities from Coal Oil Point, Santa Barbara, California, USA - Sample 1 (SPAdes) (version 2) | ecosystem: Environmental > Aquatic > Marine > Oil seeps ... | reverse complement strand
GGGTCTGACCTTGCACCGACGGCCGGCGGTAAGGCAAGCTGCAAGACAGCGACGGTAAAGGCGCATGAACGATCGAACCCCGGCCAACTTGAACCACGCAGCCGCTCCGGCGAACGACCGGGCGCCGGCAGCCAATCCGGTGCTGGTCGAGGTCTGGCGCGGCGATATTGTCGAGAGCGCGCATCGGGGCGCCGCCGCGGTGGTCGATGCAACCGGCGCGCTGGTGGCGCAATGGGGCGATATCGAGCGGCCGATCTATCCGCGCTCCGCCGTCAAACCCCTGCAGGCGCTGGCGCTTCTGGAAACCGGCGCGGCCGAAGCGTTCCGGGTCAGCGCCGAGGAGATCGCCTTGGCCTGCGCCTCGCACAGCGCCGAGCCCGCCCATGTGACGCTCGCCGGGGGCTGGCTGGCGCGGATCGGGCTGGGGCCCAACGACCTGGAATGCGGCGCCCACCCGCCGTTGGGACGAAAACCTGGTGAGGCGCTGATCGCCGCCGGCCAGGCGCCGCTGGCGCTCCACAACAACTGCTCGGGCAAGCATTCGGCCATGCTCACCACGGCGCGCCATCTGGGCGAGCCGACCAAGGGTTATGTGAACGCCGATCATCCGGTGCAGGCGCGGATCCGCGATCTTTTGAGCGAGATGACCGGCTGCGAACTTGAGCAGGCGCCCAGAGGCACCGACGGCTGCAGTATCCCGACTTACGCCGTGCCCTTGCGCAACCTCGCCCGCGCCATGGCCTGGCTGGCCGCGCCCCAAACACTGCCGCCCAAGCGCGGCGAAGCTGCCCGGCGGATCGCCCAGGCCCTGGTCACCCATCCCTTCATGATCGCCGGCTCGGGGCGCTTCGACACTCAAGTGATTTCGCGGAGCGACGGCGCGGCCCTGGTCAAGACCGGGGCGGAAGGCGTCTATATGGGCGCGGCGCCGGCGCGCGGACCGCGCGGCGCTTTCGGCATCGCGCTCAAGATCGACGACGGCGCCACCCGCGCCTCGGAGGTCGCGATGGCCGGGCTCTTGCGCTACTTGGAGGTTCTGGACGACGCCGCCTGGGCGCGCCTTCTAGCGATCGCGCAGCCCAGGCTCAGCAACTGGCGCGGCATCGAAACCGGAGCGATCAGGACCGCCGGCGACTGGCTCGACGGCATTTAGGCCGTACGAACAAACGGGAGAGACTGCATGCGGGCGATGCTCTGCACGGAATGGGGTGGGCCGGAAACGCTCAAGCTTCAGACGATTGAACCCACGCATCCTGGCGAGGGCCAATTGCGCATCGCTATCAAGGCGGCGGGCCTCAACTTCGCCGATACGCTGATGATCGCCGGTAAGTATCAGGACCGGCCCGACTTCCCGTTCAGCCCGGGCCTGGAGGCGGCCGGTGAGGTGATCGAATGCGGTGCCGGCGTCACCGGGATCGAGCCGGGCACGCGGGTCATGGCGATGCTGGGACATGGCGGCTTCGCCGAAGAAGCCATCACCACGCCCGAGCGCGTCTTTGCGATCCCCGATGCGATGCCCTACACGGAGGCGGCAGGCTTCCCGGTCGCCTACGGCACCTCGCATATCGCCCTGCGGCACCGGGCGCGGCTCCAGGCCGGCGAGACGCTGCTGGTGCATGGCGCCGCCGGCGGGGTCGGGCTGACGGCGGTCGAGATCGGCACCGTGATGGGCGCGACGGTGATCGCCTCGGCGAGCAGCACGGAGAAACTGGCGCTGGCCAAGCAGTACGGCGCGCAGCACGGTATCGACTATTCGAGCGAGGACATCCGCGAGCGCGTGTTGGAGATCACCGGCAAGAACGGCGCCGACGTGATCTATGATCCGGTCGGCGGCGACGTCTTCGACACCTCGCTGCGCTGCATCGCCTGGGAGGGGCGGCTGCTGGTGATCGGTTTCGCGGCCGGGCGTATCCCCGAGGCGCCGGCCAATTATCTGCTGCTCAAGAACTGCTCGGCGGTCGGCGTCTTCTGGGGCGCTTACATGAAGCGCGACCCGGCAGTGATCCGGCGATCCTTCGAGGAGCTGCTCGGCTGGTACGAGGCCGGCAAGCTGAAGCCGCATGTCTCGGAGACCTACGATCTCGCCAATGCAGCCACTGCCATGAAGGCCATGATGGCGCGAAAGACGACGGGCAAGATCGTGTTGACGATGGAGTAGGGGGACACCGATGACGAGCGGTGGAGGACCCACGGCCCCTGCACCGTACCCGTAGGGGCGGGTTTCAAACCCGCCCGTGTATGGGCAGGCACCGCTGGGCGGGTTAGAAACCCGCCCCTACAAATATTGCCAACGAATACCCCTAAACGCGTCGCGGGCGCGAGGTCCGAGGCAAGGCAGCCCGATCCCCACGCCCGCGTTATGGCGCTCGCTAGAGAGGAACGCCGTCGTCGCGTCGCCCGCCTAGCGCTTCCAGAAGGGCTTTTCGGCCTCGCGCAGCGCGTCGATACGGTTGAGGCCGATATCCTTCAGCATGTGGTCGTTGAGCTGCTGCAGCTCTCTACGGCCGCGCGCGCGCTCCTGCCACAGCAGAAAAAAGCCCACGGCACGGGCGACAAGGCCGCCCAGGCCCGTCACGGCACGGACAGGCACGTGGTGGCGAAAACTATAAGTATTAGCTTGTGTATAGGCCATTGGATCGCCTCCTTTGCTGTGGGTTTCCCCATTGATCGCTCTCATGTCCAAGAAAATAGGGGTATTTCTCACTAGTGACAAACGATCGATTTTCATGCTAATGATTAGAAAATCTTATCCCTTAGTACATCGGTAACACATTCGATGAGCCGCAGGTTGCCTCCGCTCAACGCGCTCCGCGCCTTCGAAGCATCGGCCCGTCACCTCAGCTTCACCCGCGCGGCCGAGGAACTTTTCGTGACCCAGGCCGCGGTCAGCCACCAGATCAAGGCGCTGGAGGACTGGCTCGGCTTCAAGCTCTTCCACCGCATGGGGCGCGGCTTGCGCCTCAGCGAGGAGGGCCAGGACTATTTGCCGGTGCTGCGCGATGCCTTCGACGATATCGCTGCCGCCACCGAACGGCTGATGGGCGCGGAGTCCGAACAACGGCTGACCATGAGCACGACCGACAGTTTCGCGGCCGGCTGGCTGGTACAGCGCCTGAAGCGTTTCCGGGCGCGCCACCCGGAGATCGACATCCGCCTCACCACCACCGACACGCCGGTCGACTTCGCCCGCTCCGATGTGGAGCTCTCGATCCGCTACGGCACCGGTCCCTGGCCAGGGACCGAGACAATCCCGCTTTTCACGGAGGAAATCTTCCCGGTTTGCAGCCCCAAACTGGTCGAGGGTCTGCATCCGCTGCACGAGCCCAAGGACCTCTTCCGCCACACATTGCTGCACGACGATATGACGGTGACCTGGAGCAACTGGCTGATGGCGGCGGGGATCGAGGGGATCGACGCCGAGCGGGGACCAGCCTACATGCACTCCAACCTGGTGATCCAGGCAGCGATCGACGGCGAGGGCGTGGCACTGGGCCGCTCGCGGCTGGTCGCGCGCGAGCTTGAGGAAGGCCGGCTCGTCAAACCCTTCGAGTTCAGCCTGCCATCAAACTTCAGCTACTTCGTGGTCTACCCGCTGGCGAGTAAGGACCGGCCGAAGATCATCGCCTTCCGCGACTGGCTGATCGAGGAAGCGGCGATGCAGGACGAGGTGATGATGTGAGGTTGGCACGGGGCCATCCTCCATTTTGCGAAGTTCCATCGGGGACAGTCATAGTCTCCCACCACTTCTTTAGAGGGGGAGGGGACCGTCGGAGGCCTAAACCACGCCGTCTTCGAGCGATTTGGCCAGGCGGTCGACGGCAGAGGACAGCTTGTCCGATTGGAGTGCGAAACAGAGCCGCAGATGGCCCTCGCCGCCCGGCCCGAAGGCCGAGCCCGGGGCCAGGCCGACCTTCTGCTCCATCAAGATACGCTTGGCGACGGCGAGGCTGTCGGCCATGCCATCGACGGCGATGAAGGCGTAGAAGGCGCCCGGCGGGTTGGCCATGCGGACCCCGTTGATGGCGGCGAGGCGCTGATAGACCACGTCGCGGTTGCGGCGGTAGAGTGCTTGCGTCTCGGCGACGAAGTCCTCGCCCTGCTCGATCGCGGCGATGCCGGCGCGCTGGATGAAGACGGGCGCGCAGGAGAAGTTGAACTCGACCAGCTTAGTGAAGGTCTCGACCAGTGGCTCCGGCGCGACCATCCAGCCGAGCCGCCAGCCGGTCATGCACCAGTTCTTGGAGAACGAGTTGACCACCACGAGCGGATCGTCGGGCCGGGCGATATCGAGGAAGGACGGCGCCCGCGCGCTTTCGTAAGCGATGCGCGTATAGACCTCGTCGGCGATGATCCAGATGCCGCGCGCGCGGGCGAATTCCAGCAGGCGCGCCTGATCTTCGGCCGACATCATCCAGCCGGTCGGATTGCTCGGGCTGTTGACGAAGATGGCGCGGGTGCGCTCGTCGGTCATGGCAAAGAGCGCATCGAGATCGAGCGCCCAGCCCTCGGGACCATGCTCGAGCTCGATGAGCCGCGCCTCGGCGCCCATGATGCGCACGGTCTGGATGCAGTTGGGCCAGATCGGGGTATGGACGATGGCGTTGTCGCCCGACTCAAGAAAGGTTTCCATCGCCAGCATGATCGCGGTCATGCCCGAAGTCGTGACGACGATGCGTTCGGCCCCGATCTCGCGGCCGCGCAGGCCGCTCTCATAGCGGGCCAGCGCGTGGCGCAGCTCGGGTATGCCGGCATTGCTCGAATAGAAGGTCTCGCCGGCATTGAGCGAGGCGGTGGCGGCGTCGCGCACGAAATCAGGGGTCGTCATGTCGGACTCGCCGAACCACAAGGGCGTGACGCCGTCCATTGCCATGCCGATATCCGAGACCTCGCGGATGCGCGAAGACTCGATGTGTTCGAGCGAGGCGCGGATGGCCGGCAGACCGGTGCTCGTCCTGGCTGCGTGATCGTTCATTTGGGCGCTCTCAGACTTTTGGATGCTCTCAGACCTTGGCCGCGACGGCGTCGATTTCGATCAGCCAGTCGAGGCTGGCCAGATCGGCGACCACGACCAGCGTGAACGCCGTTCGGGTGTCGCCGAGATACGGCCCCCGAACCTCGCGGAAGCCAGCGACATCGGCCTTGTCGGTGATGTAGCCGTTGACCCGAACGAGGTCGGGGATGTCCATATCCGCCGATTTGAGCACGGCGATGAGATTGTCCCAGCTCTGCTTGCACTGGGCCGCAAAGCCTTCGGCCATGACACCGTCGGGCTTCACGCCGACCTGGCCCGCGATGTAGAGCCAGCGCGCGCCGGCCGGCACTTCGATGCCCTGGCTGTAGAAGCTAGCCGGCGGCGCCATGCTGTCTGGATTGTGGATCTTGAGCATAGGGGCCTCCTCTATTTCCACCCGGATTTCGTTACGATGCTGCGGGGCGGCGGCCGATGATCTGGACGCCGCGCCAGGTGATGACCGTATCGTCGTTCTGGTTGCGGATGTCGTAAAGCACGGTGACATAGCCGCGGTCGTCGCGGGTCTTCGACAGGCGTTTGTCGAGCACGCGCAAGACCGCGTGGACGGTGTCGCCCGGGCGCACTGGTTTCAGAAAGCGCATCTCCTCGCAGCCGGGCGAGCCCATGCTGGCGTCGCCCAGGAATCCGGAATCGATGATCTTGCGGAACACCGTCATCTGGGTGTGCCAGCTGCTGGCGATGAGGCCGCCGAAGTGCGAAGCGGCGGCCGCCTCTTTGTCGATATGAAACGGCTGGGGATCGTAGCGATAGGCAAAATCGATAATCGCATCCTCGGTCAGCGTGACCCCGCTAGTGGTCATCTCCTCGCCGACCGTGAAGTCCTCGTAATAGCGCCCCGACATGTCTCAGCGCACCACGAGCACACGGCAGGTCGTTTCATCCAGCCGCTTGCGCGCGGCGGCATTCCGCAAAAGCGCATTGTCCGCGCCGATTACCAGCGCGCCGGCGCCGACCCGCGCGGAGAGATCGCAGAGATCGCCGGCACTCGCCTTGGGCAAGGTGATGAAGGCGGTCCCCGTGACCCGTTCGCCAAGTACGCCCCTGGCCTGCTCTTCAAGTTTGCCCGCAGCCTCGGCGTCGGGCGCGGTCAGCGCCACGGTGATCTCGCTCGGATGCGCGAGCCGGGCGGCAACGCCAAGTGCCCGGTCGGCGCCGGGCGCACCGTCATAGGCCACCACCAGAAGCCGCGCCACCGGCGCCTTGGGCCGCACGTAGAGCACCGAACGTTCGCGCGCGCGCTTTCCGAGCCGCGCCAGCGACGGCGAGCGCAAGCCCGCCAGAGGCGCGTCCTGCCCGGCGCCCAGCACCACCAGATCGGCATCCTGGGCGGCGGAAAGCGCCGCCGCCTCGACCTCGCCGCGAACGACGGTGAAGCTCCACGGCAGGCGGCCGCGGGTCGCTGCCTCGGCAACCGCCGCGCGGACCCGACCGGCGAGATCCTTGAGCGCGCTCTCGATCTCGCTTTCGCCGAACGGCTCCCAGCGCGCGGTCATCGGTGCGTAGCGGCGCACGAAGGAATGCCGCGCCGCGCCCAGCAGGCCGACATCCTCGACGAAGATCGTGTTCAGCTCGGCGTGCAGCGCGGTTGCCAGCCTGATCGCTTCACCGAGCGCCGCCCGGTAGTCGGCGCCGGGATCGAGCGCCAGAACGACGCGCCGGATACCGTTTTGCGTGCCGGCCGGCGTCATGCGTCCTGCTCCTCGTCCGGCGCGCCCAGCCTGCCCTTGGCGAAGGCGCGGGCTTTGTTCGCGAAATCCTCGAGCCGGGCCTCGACGCGCGCATTGACACTACCCTCCGCGAAGGCGCCGTCGGACCCACGCTCGCCCGCCGGCACGCCGGTCAGAAGCGCGATCCCCTGGTCGATGGTCGCAATCGGATAGACGGCGAAGCGGCCAGCCTCGCACGCCTCGACGACGTCCTGGCGCAGCATGAGATGCTTGAGGTTGGTGGCCGGGATCAGCACGCCCTGGCGGCCGGTGAGCCCCAGCGTCGAGCAGATGTCGAAGTAACCCTCGATCTTCTGGTTGACCCCGCCGATCGCCTGGACCTCGCCGTGCTGGTTGACCGAGCCGGTGATCGCGAAGGACTGGTTGATCGGCAGACCGGAGAGCGCCGAGAGCAAGGCGTAGAGCTCGGTGGACGAGGCTGAATCGCCGTCCACGCCGCCGTAGGATTGCTCGAAGACCAGGCTGGCGGAAAGCGCCAATGGGCGCTCGGCGCAATAGCGCGCGCCCAGGAAGCTGGAGAGGATGAGCACGCCCTTGGAGTGCAGCGAGCCGCCGAGCTCGACCTGGCGCTCGATATCGACGACCTCGCCCTTGCCGAGACGCACGCGCGCGGTGATCCGGCTGGGCTTGCCGAACGAGAAATTGCCGAGCTGGAGTACCGAAAGGGCGTTGACCTGGCCGACGGCCTCGCCATCGACGTCGATCAGCACGGTGCCACGGGTGATCTGCTCGTGGATCAGCTCGCGCACCCAGTCGCCGCGATGGATCTTGGTATCGATCGCGCGCTGCACGTCGGCGGCGGTGGCGATGCCGTTGCCGTTCTGGCCGGCCCAGTAATCGGTCTCGCGCAGGATGTCGAGAATATCGCGGAAGCTGGTCGACAGGCGCTCACTGTCGTCGGCCAGGCGCTGGCCATACTCGACGATGCGCGCCACCGCGGTGCGGTCGAAGGCGCGCAACTCGTGGCGCTCGGCGAGGGTGGCGATCAGGCGGGCATAGTCGCCGACGCTCTCGTCGGTCCGCGTCATGACGTGCTGGAACTCAGCCTGGACCTTGAAAAGACCGTCGAAATCCGGATCGAGCGCGCACAGCAACTGGTAGAGCTGGCGGTCGCCGACCAGCACGATCTTGACGTCAAGCGCGATCGGCTCGGGGTCGAGCGAGACGGTGGATACGATACTCATGAGCTGGCCCACCGACTCGATGCGGATCTCCTCCGAGCGCAGCGTGCGCTTCAGCTCCTCCCAGGAGAGCGGCTGCATCAGGAGGCGCCGCGCATCGATGATGAGATAGCCGCCATTGGCCCGGTGCAACGCGCCCGGCTTGATCAGATTGAAGTCGGTCACCAGCGCGCCGAACTGCGCGGTGTGCTCGATGCGGCCGATCAGATTGCCGAGCACCGGGTGGTCCTCGTAGACCACGGGCGCGCCGGTCACTTCGCGGTTGTCGACCAGCACGTTGACGCGGTAGCGGCGGAAAAGCGTTTCGTCGTCGGGCGCTTCAGACGGGCGTCCGCCGGGCCCACCGCCGGCCCCTCCCGCGGCGCCCGCTCCGGTGTCCTGGGCCATCACAGTGCGAATGAAATCGAAGGCGTTATCGACGATGTCGGCCTCGACGCGGTCGAGATACGCGACCACGGCAGGCGCGTCGGCGAAGGCCTCGCGCACCGCCTGGATCAAGTGGACAACGGCGAATTGGGTGACCTCGCGGTTGAGTTCGCGGAGCTTGTCGCGCAACTCCTTGCCCCAGGCCGGCAGCTGCTCCATCGATTTCTGGAGGTCTTCCTGCAAGGTCTCGATGTCGTGTTTCAGGCGCTCTTGTTCTTCCTCCGGCAACTTTTCGAATTCCTTCGGCTCGATCACCTCGCCGTCGCGCACGGGCGCGAACATGAGGCCGACGGGCGTGCGCATCAGCGCAATGCCCTTTCCCTTCGCACGGGCCTGCAGCGCCTCGAACATCTCCTCCTGCCGGCGTTTGAATTCGCCCTCGATCATCTGCCGGCGCGAGACGTATTCGTCGCCCTCGAAGGCGCCCGGAAGCGCCGTGCGCAGCTCGCGGACGAGGGCCTCGAGCGCGTCGCGCAGTGGCACTGCCCGGCCCGCCGGAAGTTTCAGCGCGTGGGGCTTGCGGGGATCATCGAAATTGTTGACGTAGACGTAGTCGGGCGGCGTCGGCTCCTCGGCCGCCGCGCGGGTCAGGTATTCGCGGATGAGGGTGTGCTTGCCGGTACCGGGTGGCCCGAGCGCAAAGAGGTTGTAGCCCTCGCGGCGGATGCCGATGCCGAACTCCACCGCGGCGACCGCGCGGTCCTGGCCGACCACGGTCTTGAGCGGCTCGGCCTCGCGCGTCGTCGCGAAGGGGATCGTGGCGGGATCGCACACCCGTCGCAAGGCCTTCGCCGATAAAGCCGCCGGCAAGGGCTCGCCGCTCTCAGTTCCACTGTGTTCCGCCATGATCCGTCTGCGCGCAAACCACCCGCGCGCGCCTTTCTCATTTGTGTTGCCGCCGCCGGTTAGCCGGTCGCCTCGATCCGCTCCATATCCTCGTCAGACAGGCCGAAATGGTGGCCGATCTCGTGGATAAGTACATGGCGGATGACGTCGGCGAGGTCCTCGCTGCCCCGGTCCCAGTAGTCGAGAATAGGCCGCCGGTACAGGAAAATCATGTCGACCGCGCCCGGCAGCGCGTTTGCCTTGTGTCCGATTGAAACCCCGCGATAGAGGCCGAGAATATCGAACGGACTGGCCAGTTCCATCTCCGCCATCGTCTCCGCGTCGGGAAAATCCTCGACCCGGATGACGACATCGCCCAGAAGCCGGCGCAGACGCTCCGGGATGCCCACATAGGCGGCCTGGCCCATGGCCTCGAAGGCATCAAGGCCGGGCGCGTCGTGCTCGGCGGCGCCAAAGAGCGATCGCGGAAACCGCCGATTGGGCATACGTTTCGACATACCCGATAGATAGACTGGCGGCCCGTTGAATCAAAGTATGGGGAGTCCAAATGCCGGTGCTCCGCGTTTCCCCACTCTTCCCATGATCGCGGATGGGGCCTAGCTTGACCGCAGGATGACCGGACAACAGGACGGGGGGCGGAGAGGCCGACATGGTAGCAAAGCTGACGGGCGCGGCGAGAACCCAAGCGTTGGCGAAACTGCCGGCTTGGGGCGAGGTCGAGGGGCGCGATGCGATCACGCGGTCCTTCCGCTTCGCCGACTTCAACGCGGCATTCGGTTTCATGGCGCGGGTGGCGCTGCAGGCCGAGCACGACGACCACCACCCCGAATGGTTCAACGTCTATAACAAGGTCGACGTAACGCTGGCGACGCATGACGTGGGCGGGCTCTCCGAGCGCGACATAAAGCTGGCGCAATTCATCGACACCGTCGCCGGCTCGTGAGCGCGGGGAAATGGGACTGGACGTGCGTGTGAAACGATCGCTGCCCGGGCTGGCCTTCGCGCTGCTGACGTTATCCGTCGCGCTTCCCGCCGTCGCGGGACTGCGCGAGGCGCATGAGGCGATGGTCCGTGAGGATTGGCCCGTTGCCATCCGCGAGGCCACACCGCTGGCGCAAGCCGGGAACCCCGACGCGGCCTACCTTCTGGGCCTCCTCCATCTGAACGGCCGCGGTTTCAAGCAGAGCCCGCGCGCGGCGATCACCTGGTTCCGCCGCGCCGCCGATCATGATCATGCCGCAGCACAGCTTTATCTCGGCCGCCTGGCCATGGTCGGCCAAGGCACCGCGCTCGACTTCGTGGAAGCCTACAAATGGTTCGCGCTGGCCGAGCGCAACGGCGACCAGGCAGCCAAGCGCATGCTGCCCGCGATCGACCGCCAACTCACCCCCGCCCAACGCGCCCAGGCCAAGGCGCGCGTGGCGGCCTGGAAGGGCGCAGGGAAGTAAGGATCTAAAGAACGCGGCGCAAGTGACCCCTCACCCGGCCGGCTTCGCCGTCCACCCTCTCCCCCAAGGGGAGAGGGTTTCTTGGCCGAACCTTCTCAGATAATACGCGCTCGCCCCTACCGCGCCGGCATGCGGGCGGCGGCGTCGAGGCGGATGCATTCGCCGTTCAGCATCACGTTCTCGACCATGTGCATGGCCAGGCGCGCATACTCGTCGGGACGGCCGAAGCGGTCGTTGGGGAATTGCTGGACCGACTTCAGCACGTCCTGAACCTTCTCCGGCAACGTGTCCATCAGCGGCGTCTGGATGAAACCCGGCGCAATCGTAAGCACGCGGACGCCGTGGCGGCTGAGCTCGCGCGCGGCCGGCAGCATCATCGCCAGCACGCCGCCCTTGGAGGCCGCATAGGCGATCTGGCCGATCTGACCCTCGTAGGCGGCGACCGAGGCGGTGGAGATGATGACGCCGCGCTCGCCTTCGGCCAGCGGCTCGAGCTTGGTCATGTCGGCGGCGGCCATGCGCAGGCAGTTGAACGAGCCCAGCAGGTTGACCGAGATCACCTTCTCGAACTTGGCCATGTCCATCGGAACGCCGTCCCGGTCGACGATGCGATCGGCGGTACCGATGCCGGCGCAGTTGACCAGCACGCGGGCGCCGCCGACGGCGTTGCGCGAGGTCTCGAAGGCCGCCTCGACCGAGGGCGTCGACGAGACGTCGCACTCGATGGCTTCGCCGCCGATCTCGCCGGCAACCGCCTTGGCGCCGTCCATGTTGCGGTCGAAGATCGCGACCTTGGCGCCCGCCTTGGCGAGATAGCGCGCGGTTTCCGCGCCGAGGCCCGAGCCGCCGCCGGTGACGATCGCAGAATGACCCTTCACATCCATTTTGGAACTCCCCCTTCGAACTTGCTGGTTTCCGTAAACGTCAATTTGATTGCTCCGTTCTTATCAGATGGCCCCCATGAGGCAAGCCCTCCGCGCGTTTACGCCGCATACATCCGCGTCCCGGGCATCCGCGCCCCTGGCATCCGCGCCCCGGGCATCCGCGCCCCGGGCATCGGCACCATTGTCACGCCGCGCATGGACGGCCATATCTAGAGGTATGAACGATCTGATCGTCCATCCCAGCGCCCATCCCAGTATCGTCGCCAACCGCGAGCGCATCGTCGAGGACGGGTTCTGGCAAAAGGTCCGCCGGACGGCGGGCAAGGTGCCGTTCCTGGAAGATGCGGTAGCGGGGTATTTCTGCGCCATCGACCCGGCCGCACCGGCCAAGGTCAAGGCCTCGATCCTGGCCGCGCTGGCCTATTTCGTGGTGCCGATAGATCTGGTGCCCGACTTCATCGCCGGCCTTGGCTATTCCGACGACGCGGCGGTGCTCTACGGCGTCCTCAAGCTGGTCCACCATCACATCACGGCCGAGCACAAGTCCCGCGCGGCCGCGGTGCTGCTGAAGGACCCGCCGTCCGAAGCGGCGAAGGACGAGGCCTGACGCGGACACCTGCGTCGGCCTGCACCTCGGGCCCCCGCCTGAACCCTATCGTCCGTCGCGCGCGGCCGCGGCTTCGGTGGCGAGGCGTTCGGAGCGGGCAACCCGCGCCTCGCGGTGCGCGATATAGACCGACGAGGCGACGATGACGGCCGCCCCCACGCCGGTCCAGACATCGGGGATCTGATCGAAGAAGAGGTAGCCGACGGCGGCAGCAAATAGAAGGCGGGAGAAATCGAAGGGCAGCACCGCCGAGGCTTCGGCCGCCGCGAAGGAACGTGTCAGGCACTGGTGTCCGCCAGTGGCCACGACGCCCAGCACGAAAAGCCAGCCCAGCATCTCCCAGCTCGGGGTCTGCCAGACAAAGAGCGCCGGTATCAGCGCCATCGGCGTCAGGTAGATCACCATGTAGAGGACGATGGCGTTCGGCGATTCGGTGCGCGAGAGCATCTTGATCATGGTCACGCTGGCCGCCATCAGAGCGGCCGAGAACAGCACCATTGCTTCGGGGAGCCCCACCGTCTGCATCCCGGGCCGCAGGATGATCATCGTGCCGACAAAGCCGATGCCAAGCGCGATCCAGCGCCGCGCCCGCACCACCTCAGACAGCACCAGCGCCGCCAGCACCGTGGCGAAAAGCGGCGAGGTGAAGCTGAGCGCCGTCGCGTCGGCGAGCGGCAACACCGAGATCGCCCAGAACCAGGCCAAGAGCGCCGCGATCCCGGCGACCCCGCGCAGCGTGTAGAGCCCGACACGTTTGGTCTTGAGCCCGCCGATCCCGACCTTCATCAGCCAGGGCAGCATGACGAAGAACCCAAAAAGATTGCGAAAGAAGGCGATCTCGAAGGGATGGACCTCGCTGGAGATGTAGCGAATAAGCCCGCCCATCGAAGCAAAGCAGGCACAGGCCGCGACCATCCAGGCTGCGCCCACGGCCGTCCCTCGCGCCGGCGCGGCCGGCTGCGCCGTGCTTTGCGTGCTCTCGCCCATGCGCCCGATTATAAGCGCGCCGACCCGGCCCAACCAGCGGGGCGCGAGCAGAGTATCGATGCATCGGGCGCGGGGGTTTGGATCTGGCGCGGCAATCCTATTTGCAGCTGGGGGTTTCAAACGCGCCCCTGCAAATATGGGTGCGTTGGGCGCACTTCCCTCGCACCTGTGGAAATGCCCGGCTGGATACGCATACTGCACACTGCATTTACCGGGCATTTGCTGGAGAGGATCACCCGTGAACCAACCGTTGTGGACACCCTCGGCGGCGCGCATCGAAGGTTCGAACCTGGCGCGCTTCGTGGATCACGTGAAGGCGCAATGGGGTGTCGATCACGGCCGCGACTATGCCAGCCTGTGGCAGTGGTCGATCGACGAGATGGAGAAGTTCTGGCTGTCGGTCTGGGACTTCTGCGGCGTGACGGCCGAGACACGCGGCGAGCGCGTCCTGGTCGATGGCGACAAGATGCCGGGCGCGCAGTTCTTTCCCGACGCACGGCTCAATTTCGCGGAGAACCTGCTGCGCCGGCGCGATGACACGCCCGCGATCAAATTCCAGGGCGAGGACAAGGCACGCGCGGAGATGAGCTGGGCCGAGCTTTATGACGCGACATCACGCCTCGCCCAGGCGTTGCGCGGCGCAGGGCTCAAACCCGGCGACCGGGTCGCCGCCTACATGCCGAACATGCCGGAGACCATTGTCGCCATGCTCGCGGTCGCCAGCATCGGCGCGGTATTTTCCTCCTGCTCGCCCGATTTCGGTATCCAGGGCGTGGCCGACCGTTTCGGCCAGATCGAACCCAAGGTGCTGATCTCCGCCGACGGCTATCACTACAATGGCAAGACCCATCCCTCGCTCGACAAGCTGCCGGCGATCGCCGAGCGCATCCCCAGCCTGGAGCAGATCATCGTCGTGCCTTACGCCGAGGCGGAACCCGACGTCTCGGCAGTGCCCAACGCAACAACGCTGCCCGATTTCGTCGCCAACTATCCCGCGCGCGAGATCGAGTTCGCGCAGATGGCGTTCAACGCGCCGCTCTACATCATGTTTTCCAGCGGCACCACGGGCGTTCCCAAATGCATCGTCCACGGCATCGGCGGCAGTCTGCTCACGCATATGAAGGAACACCAGCTTCATTGCGATGTGAAGCCGGGCGACCGGCTCTTCTGGTTCACCACCTGCGGCTGGATGATGTGGAACTGGCTGGTCTCGGGTCTGGCGTCGCAAGCAACGCTGCTGCTCTATGACGGCTCGCCCTTCTATCCCGACGGGAACGCGGTGTTCGATTTCGCGCAAGCCAATGAGATGACGTATTTCGGCACCTCGGCGAAGTTCATCGACGCCTGCAACAAGGCCGGGATCGAGCCGATCAAGACGCACAATCTCGAGCACGTCCGCACGATGGGCTCGACCGGCTCGCCGCTGGTGCCCGAGGGCTTCGACTACGTCTATAAGAAGGTCAAGTCAGATATCCACTTGGCCAGTGTTTCCGGCGGCACCGATATCCTCGGCTGCTTCGTCGGCGCCGACCCCTTCGGGCCCGTTTGGCGCGGCGAGATCCAGGCGCCGAACCTCGGCATGGCGATCGAGGTGTTCGACGAGAGCGGCGCGCCGGTGCGCGGCGAACAAGGCGAGCTTGTCTGCACGCGGCCGTTCCCCTCGATGCCGATCGGCTTCTGGAACGACCCGGGCGAAAAAAAGTACCGCGCCGCCTATTTCGACAAGTTCGAGAACATCTGGTGCCACGGCGACTGGGTCGAGGCGAACGCGCATGGCGGCTACTCGATCTATGGCCGCTCGGACGCGACGCTCAACTCGGGCGGGGTGCGCATCGGCACGGCGGAGATCTACCGCCAGGTCGAGCAGATGGACGAGATACTGGAGGGGCTCGTGATCGGCCAGGACTGGGACAACGACACCCGCATCGTGCTTTTCGTGCGCCTGCGCGAGGGCCAGGCGCTCGACGAGGCGCTTACCGACAAGATCAAGAAGCAGATCCGCGCCAACACCACGCCGCGCCATGTGCCGGCGCGTATCCTCGCGGTGCACGATATTCCGCGCACCAAGTCGGGCAAGATCGTCGAGCTTGCCGTGCGCGAGGTGGTGCACGGCCGGCCGGTCAAGAACCTCGAAGCGCTGGCCAACCCCGAGGCGCTGAAGGAGTTCGAAGCGCGCGCGGAGCTCATGGCATGAACGGGAACGCACAGCCCCGAGCCACCGGCCGCTGCCTCTGCGGCGCTGTGCGTTTCGAGGTGCATGGGCCGCTGCGGCCGGTGGTCGCCTGCCATTGCGGACAGTGCCGGCGTTGGTCGGGCCATCACGTGGCGGCGAGCGCGGCACGGCGCGGCGATATCCGCTTCATCGAGGACGAGGCGCTGACCTGGTACCGCTCCTCGGAACACGCCAAACGCGGTTTCTGTCGGCTCTGCGGCTCCTCGCTGTTCTGGTCGGCGGAAGACGCACCTTACATGGGCATCATGGCCGGGGCGCTCGACGCGCCGACGGGGCTCCACACCGTGGTCAACATCATGGTCCAGGACAAGAGCGACTATTACGATCTCGACCCGGACACCCCGCACATCGAAGGGCACGATCACCGAATAGCGGTGCCGGAGGAATGAGCCCGCCGGTGCACGGCCCCACCGAGCCAGCGACACCGGTGACGCCTGGGCACGATGAACCAAACCGGTAAGAAAATCCTAATCGCCAGCATCGTCGCGGTGCCGATCGCGACCATCATCGTCGGGCTGGTGCTGGTCTTCACGCCGATCGGCATGCACACGACGCCGTTTTACAGCGCCACCTTCAACAAGGCGCGCTGGTACACGGCGCATCAGGGCAAGACGTCGGAGGAGATCGGCAAGAAGCAGGCGCAATGCATTCGCGGCGCCATGTATGGCGATCTCAAGAACCGCTTCCTGCGGCCCGGCGCCAGGCGGGCGCGGGTCATCGAGCTGATCGGCAAGCCCGATTTCGGCTCCGAGGGGGTCAAGGACGGCAACAAATGCCAGCGCTGGAACCTTGGCTTCTGCTCGGGCTTCAAAATCGACCTCGACAGCCTCAATGTCTGCTTCGACAAAGCGGACCGGGTGAGCGACGTGTTCCGGCTTCAGCATTGAGGGTCGGGCACGGGGCCACCAATCCTATTCGTAGGGGCGGGTTTCAAACCCGCCCTCGGGCGTGGCGGGCG
>Ga0209633_10002860_pt1 | contig 16343 bp, 16 predicted proteins | sample Cruoilmetagenom1_FD_187290 | JGI IMG/M metagenome (GOLD analysis project Ga0209633, IMG submission 187290) | Oil polluted marine microbial communities from Coal Oil Point, Santa Barbara, California, USA - Sample 1 (SPAdes) (version 2) | ecosystem: Environmental > Aquatic > Marine > Oil seeps ... | reverse complement strand
CAGTTACAGAAAGAACTCGTGAAATAGGGACACGATTGGCAATTGGTGCCAGGGAAAGTGATATTCTCACACAGTTTTTAATTGAAGCTATTGTGTTGAGTTTAGCTGGTGGCGTTTTAGGTATTGTATTTGGCATTATTGGAAATCAAATTATTTATAAAGCAACTGATTTTTTTATCCCAACGGCTATATATTCAATATTAATCGGGTTTGGATTTTCAGCTTTGGTTGGTGTTGCTTTTGGGTATTTTCCAGCCCGAAAAGCGGCAAAATTGAATCCAATTGATGCTTTGCGGTACGAATAACATTAAAATATTTTAATTATGGGAGAAATTGCAACTTCAGACAGACAAATAACATTGTTCTACAATTCTAATTCAATAAGAGCAAAACAGGCATTGGCATATGCCAAAGCAGAAGGATTACCGATTTTGGAAATAGATATGTTAAAAACAAAACTTACCGGAACACAAATTGCAGAACTCGCTGATAAATTGAATATCAACATTAGTGATTTAATAAATCAAGAACATCCATCCTATAAATCACGTTTTGAGCATCACAATTTTTCTGATAGAGACTGGATAAAAATGATACAACACAATCCTGAAATTATGAAACAACCAATAGCATTACGAGGAAACATTACCATTTTGGTTGAAACACCTACAGATATAATTAAAATATAAGTCATGAGATCAGTGGCTCATACTAAAAGCGACTTAATGAATTCTCTTGGTGTGTATTATTATATTAAGGCTAATGACCCAGATCATTTTAAAAACTATCATATTCAAATAACTTTGAACCATATTTCATCCTTAATAAGGGATTAACTAAAAAGAGAAAAAGAATTAAACATTTAAACATTTTAGCCATGATCAAAGATCATTCAAAACATTATAATGAACTTACCAAATTAATGAGAGAATTAGGAAGTACGATTCCTTCAACAATGAATGGTTTTAATGACCTGCATAAGGCAACTATTTCAGAAGGTGTACTCTCTTCCAAAACTAAAGAACTCATTGCATTGGGCATTGCTATTACAGTGAGATGTGATGGCTGTATAGCTTTTCACGTACACGATGCCCTAAAATCGGGAGCTAACTCAGAGGAAATTAAGGAAACAATAGGTGTGTCTATACTTATGGGTGGTGGCCCGGCAGTTATGTATGGCTGTGAAGCATTAGAGGCTTTAAATCAATTTATAGTGCTGGAAAACAATGGATAATAAACATCAGAAAAAAAGAAAAACTAATGAACAGGAGAAACTTCCTAGCGGTTTCACCCCTAAGTGGATATATTTTTTATTTCTTCTTTTTATTATGTTTTCAATATTTTCAGGACCTATTTTCAAAGCCAAGGAAATCGGTTGGCTAAAGTTTGAACAAACCATGTTAAGTCAGCATGATGTTGAAAAGATTATTGTTGTTAATAAGGAAGTAGCGGAGATTTATATTAAAGCAGATAAACTTGAAGATCCAAAATATGAAGGAGTTTCTAAAAAATTTTATAATTCTAAAACTGGACCACATTATAGCCTTCATATTGGGTCTGTAGAAAGCTTTGAAAATAAACTAGAGCAAGCTCAGCAAAGTTTTGCTATGGAAGAAAAAATTGAAGTAACATACCTAAAACGTACTAATTGGACAACGATACTTTCATGGGTCATTCCCTTTGGTCTCATTTTTTTATTTTGGATGATTATGCTCCGTAGTATGGGAAAAAGTAGCATGGGAAGTTCCATATTTAATTTTGGCAAGTCAACCGCAAAACTTCTGGGAAGGGATACAAAAAGTACTGTCACGTTCAATGATGTTGCAGGTTTAAAGGAAGCCAAAATAGAGGTGAAAGAGATAGTTGATTTTCTAAAAAATCCATTGGAATACACCAGGCTTGGGGCGAAAATACCAAAAGGGGTTATGCTTGTAGGTCCTCCTGGCACAGGTAAAACCTTAATGGCAAGGGCTGTTGCAGGAGAAGCTAAAGTCCCATTCTTTTCCTTATCGGGTTCTGAATTCGTCGAAATGTTTGTTGGAGTTGGAGCTTCAAGAGTAAGGGACTTATTTAAGCAAGCTAAAGAAAAGGCACCAAGCATTATTTTTATCGATGAAATTGATGCTATTGGTCGGTCTCGAGGAAAGGCCAACTCGTTTCAGGCAAATGATGAAAGGGAAAGTACCTTAAATCAGTTACTAACAGAATTAGATGGATTTGGTACTAATACCGGGGTTATTGTACTTGCAGCAACAAATAGGGCTGATATACTCGATAAAGCTTTATTACGTCCAGGTAGGTTTGATCGACATATATATCTTGAATTACCTAATAAAGAAGAACGTGAGGAAATATTTCAAGTGCATCTAAGGCCTATAAAAAAAGAAGATACTATCGATGTGGAAATCTTGGCTTCTTTAACACCCGGTTTTTCAGGGGCTGATATTGCGAACATTTGTAACGAAGCAGCATTGATAGCAGCTCGTAAAAAAAAGGAAAAAGTAGAGCAGGAAGATTTTATGCAGGCTAGAGATCGAATTGTCGGTGGTTTGGAAAGAAAAAGCAAGATTATTTCCCCTAAAGAAAAAAATATTGTCGCCCATCATGAAGCTGGCCATGCCGTAGCCAGTTGGTACTTAAAAAATGTGGCTTCCTTGGTCAAGGTGTCGATTATCCCTAGAGGAAAATCGTTAGGAGCAGCATGGTATCTACCTGAAGAGCATCAAATTATTACCAAGGCTCAATTCATAGATGAGATTTGTGCCTCGCTAGGTGGGCGAGCTGCTGAAGAAGTTATTTTTGATGAAATTTCATCCGGGGCGCTAGATGACCTCGAAAAAGTTACTAAACAAGCTTATAATATGGTGGCATACTATGGCCTGGATAAAGAGATTGGTCCTATAAGTTTTTATGATTCTACCGGTGAAAATGAACGTTTATTTGGCAAACCCTATAGTGAAAATATGGCACAGCTTATTGATAAGGAAGTACAGGATCTAATAGTTACAGCCTACGAAAGAACTAAAAATTTATTAATTAAACACAAAGAAGAGTTGGAAAAGCTAGCACAGCTTTTGCTAAAAAAGGAAGTTGTATATGAAAAAGATTTGGAAAGAATATTAGGAAAACGCACAAAAGAAATTCCAATTAATAATAGAGATTAATCTAATAACGTGTTCTTCTATTTTCCAATATTAATGTGTGCATTTTTTATAAAGAGGACAACTAAAGTCAATAAGCATAATAAGTTATGAAAAAAAACAACAACAATTTTTATTTCGCTATTTTGCTTAATTATTGGTGGATTTGTTGGGTTTTATTTATCGCAAAATTACTTTCCGAAATTTGATTATGGTTACACAAAAGAAGGTGGAAATAAAATAGTATCCCGAATTGAAAACCCTAAAGAACCGGATAGCATGACTATTGATGAATTCAAAAAAAATTAAATGATCGCCGAGGTTAGTGTTATAGTTGAGGAAATGCCTAACAAGAATTCAAAATATCTTAAAAAAGGAACAGTTTCAATAAATGTTCCAGGATATAGTTCATGGGAAGTTTGGAGTGACGAAGGTAGTATTGGTGCTGGAGATCAGGCTCCTTGTCCACTGGATTACCTAACCTTGGGAACTGCTTTTTGTCTAACAAGTCATTTAAGACTAGCTACTGAAGCTATGGGTTTGGATCCGGGAAATATGAAAGTAGAAATGCGAAGTTACTATGGGCAATATGGAGATTTTGGTAAAGAAGGCACCTATGGAACCACAGAAAGCATCAAAACCCATATTTTAGTCCATAGTGATTTACCTCGTGAGCAATTACTAAAAATAATCAAAATTGGTCAAAATAATTGTTATGCTACGGAAGGGTTTAAATATGCAACACCTATTGCAACTAAAATTTTTATTAATGGCCAAGAAGTAAAATAAATATTACAGATTTATAGTTCTAGAAAACAGGTTTTAAATATAAAAAAATATGCTAACAAATGGTTGAACCTTAGTAGGTTTTAGATTTTTTTAGTCAACTTTAGTTACCTTAATGGAAGATATTTTCATCATACAAACTGAAAATTTTCAACTTACACAATCAGATTTTCTGATTAGAATGCTGATTGCGGCAGGTATTGGATTGGTCTTAGGATTGGAACGAGAATTTTCTCAATATGCCGAAAAAGGAGAAATTTTTGCAGGCATACGTACTTTCACACTGGTAACATTGATGGGTTTTCTTACTGCCTTGTTGAGCTTCGTCTTTTATCAATGGATTTTTATAGCAGGCTTGTTAAGTGTTGTTTGTATGGTAGCCATTTCGTATTGGGTAAGTGCTCATGAAGGAAGAATGGGCGGTACCACAGAATTTGCTACAATTTTGACATTTTTACTGGGCGGTTTAACACTAACAGGGAACATCAATGCAAGTTTAGCACTTACTGTAGTAGTGGTGGTATTACTATCACTCAAGTTAAAGCTAAAAAGTATTATTGGACAAATTTCTCAGGCAGAACTGTATGCTTTTGTTCGTTTTGTGGTTATAGCACTTTTAATTTTACCTTTTTTACCTGATCAAAATTTTGGGCCTTATGACGTGATCAACCCCAAAGAAATAGGTTGGATTATTGTATTGACTTCCGGTATTGGATTTGTCGGGTATGTTTTAATGAAATTTTTGGGTACTGATCGTGGAATACTACTTACTGGTATATTTGGAGGGCTGGTTTCCAGCACTGTTGTAACCTGGACCTTTTCTAAAAAAAGTAAAGAGGCCCCTACCCTTTCATCAAACTATGCGGTTGGGATTTTTGCAGCTGCCACCATAATGGTAGTCAGGGTTTTGGTATGGGTTTATATTTTTAATAAATCCATGTTGACCGGGTTAGCACTTCCTCTATCCATTATTTTTATGACGGCCTTAGGTACAACCTTTTTCTTTTATAAAAAGCAGCAGGCAAAAGAGTCTTTTAAAGATACTTTGCCTTTAGGAGATCCTCTTAATATTAAAGACGCCGTATTCTTTGGTGTTCTTTATACGGGAATATTAATCTTAGTTAGTTATGCCAGCAGTGAATATGGTACTAAAGGAATCTATATCTTAAGCGCCATTAGTGCCTTAACGGATATTGATGCTATTACTATTTCGGTATCAAAATTGGGTGGAACAAATATTAATTTTTTAACTGCACAAAATGCAATTTTATTGGCAACATTAGCCAATACCATTGTAAAGATTGGTATTGCCCTGTACGCAGGAAGCAAGAATATGAAGAAAAATATACTAATCGGATATGGGTTTATTTTTATAGCGGGAATAGTAGGATTCTTGCTTTTGAATGTGTAGTTAAAGATCTCCTTTTTTCAAAAAACGCTTATCTATGATTCCTTAAGATTATCATCTTAATGATAAAGATTTTAATGGGTGGAGACATTTTATGAGATTTTGCAGACGTCAAGTTTCAAAATGCCAATTTCCAAAATTAAATACAAAAAAAATAGAAGAATATAATAACGGGGATAAAATTAAAATAACGATCCTCAGAAATAGGGAAATTTAAATGATGAATTTAAGAAAGAATAGATCTATTTATAACATTTTGTAGCTAAAGGCTTCTTTAACTATTTCTGCATCTGATTTTCTAGTAACTCTTCCAGTACAGACAATTCGTCATCAAAGCCTCTTACAATCAATAAATAGTTTCCATTAGTCAAAAGCTTTAAAAATGATTCGGCCTGTATCTGATAGGCGCCCAAACCCCTAAGGATACCATAAGAGCCTGCTGACATAGCCCCTAATGCCTTTCCTTCAATTTCATGAAGAAACATTGAAGTTAATGACCCCGCAATAAAAACAGTTCCCAAATCTGGATTTGTAAAAAATCCAAACTCTGGTGAGGTGCCTAATAATCCATTCCAATAAATTTTCATTTCCTTCTCATAAATAGCTCTTTCTTCTATACTTTTAGAAGTATACCCCTTGGTGAACTTACCAAGAATTGATAATTGTGAATTGGACGTTCTATTTTTATTTAGAATTTTTATGGCTTTTTCTAATGGCCATAAAAGCGGGTATGCCTTAATCAAAAAGTGCTTTTGTTGCGTATTTAAATCTTTAATCTTTATCATAATATTTTTGGAGAACATCCTTGTTTGATGTCATTTTATAGCACTAAAATAATAAAGTCTGTAAGGTTAACAAATGACCTGGGTCACTTAAAATCATGATTAACATCAAAACACCTAAACTGAAATTAACTAGTTAAATTCGGCAATACGACTTAGTTTCTCTTTGTTCAACAGAATGAGTCTTCTACGTGATCCTACTGTAATTAAGCCTTCTTCCTTAAATTCAGTTAACATTCTAATTGCTGTTTCGGTTGCAGTACCTATCATTCCTGCAAAATCTTCTCTGGGAATACCAACCCCTGAATTTACCTCATCCTTGATAACCCCCTTGTCATATAATTCTAATAAGGCTCTGGCCGCTCTTTGCCTTACTGAAGCAAAAGCCATTTGCATCAAATGTTCTTGGATATCAATTAAATTATTAGAAATCATATTTATAAACTTATTAGATACCAATCTATTCCCATATAATAATTTGGTAAAATCTTCTTTTGGTATTCCACAAATCTCAGCATCTTCCAAGATAGTAGCTGTCTCAATATATGTTTCTGTATTACCTAATAGTGACAATTGTCCAATAAAATCTCCTGAATTATAAATACCGGTAATAAATTCTTTACCTGATTCAGTAACTTTATATGTTTTCACTGTTCCGCTTTCAATAAAATATAATGAATGTGCCGTTCTCCCTTCCCCAAAAACATCTTCATTTTTTTCATATTTCTTAATCGCACGATCCTTAGAAAGACTCTCTAAATTCATATATTCAGAAGCTTCTTCCAAGAATGCATTGATACCCTCCACATTTTTAGAAAACTCCTTTTTTAGGAAATCATTCTTATTTAAACGGCATTCTATGGCATCTAATAACTCATTCTCTTCAAAAGGTTTGGTTAAATAATCATCGGCACCCAGATTCATTCCCTTTCTCATATCAGTTTTTTCAGACTTAGCAGTTAAAAAAATAAAAGGAATGCTGGCCGTTTTCTTGTTTTTACTTAGAATTTGAAGTACACCATATCCATTCAATTCTGGCATCATAATATCGCAAAGAATGATATCAGGTTTAAATTTCTTAGCTTTTGCTACACCAATTTTACCATTTTCGGCAGTATCCACTTTGTAGTTTGCCAATTCAAGAATTTCGGCTGTTGTTTCGCGTACATCCTCATTATCTTCAATCAATAATACTTTTTTCATTTTCGTTTTGATTTATCGGTAATTCAACAATAAAGGTACTACCTTCTAATAATTTACTTTTAAAACTAATGGCACCACCTATGAGTTCTGAATACTGTTTTACTATGTGCAATCCTAAGCCGGTTCCTTGTATATTACTTGCATTTCTGGCTCTAAAAAATCGATCAAACAAATTATTATGTTCCTCAACGGGAATACCAATACCTTCATCTGTTACCTCCAGGAATATGCGTTCATTATTTCTTTTTATTGTTAAGGTAATCTCTTTATCTTTAGGGGAATACTTTATAGCATTTGATATTAAATTTGATAGTATATGGCGAATCATTTTTGGATCTAGATTCACTTCTATAGAAGGATAATCATTAACAATTGTAATCACTTGCCCTTCTTTTTTATTGGTTTCAATTTCCTGAATTATAGCTTTTGAAAAATTAATAACATCAAAATATTCAGGCTGCATTGACATTTTCCCCTCTTCTAATTTGCTTAAAGAAAGGAAATCGTTCAGAATTACAACCAGATTTCTTACATTTGATTTAATCTTACCGGCATATTTTGCTCTTTTATCTCCCATTCCCGGTTCATTTAGCTTTTCAATCAAAGTAGCAGAAGAAAGAATGGCACTTAAAGGTGTTCTAAATTCATGAGAGGCCAATGAAATAAAACGGGATTTTAATTCATTTAATTCCTGTTCTCTTGTTAAAGCGTTTAGTATTTCTAATTCTACTTGTTTCTGTACAGAAATATTACTGTAAACCAATAAAGCTTGCTTGACTCTTTTATCCTCATCAAACAATGGCGTTGAATTTACTGAGTATGTATTTTTTTTAAATTCTATTTCAAAGGAGAGATGCTTACCTGCAAGTGTTTTTCGAATATCTTGTTTTAATTTAATTTTTCTTTTTTTAGAAAAAAATTCAATATCGTCAATATTTCTTCCCGGTAAGGCAAGATCTTTTAGACCCATTTTCTCTAATTCTTCCCCTTCAATATAATCAACTTCAAAATTGGAATTAACCACAACAATAATGCCCTTTGGGAAATTTTTAGAGATAGCAGTGAACATTGTCTGGCTATCTAACGCCTTACTTTCTGCCACCTTGGTTATTTGTATTTGATCTTCCAGATTTAAATTACTCTTCACTAATTGTTGTACTGTAGCTTCAAGTTCATGTGTACGTTGCATTACCTTTTCCTCTAATTCAGTAGAATAATTTCGTAACTTTTGTTCTGCCTTCTTTTGTTCAGTTATATCAGCTACGGCACCGAGCATCCTTATCGCTTTACCTTGTTCATTGTAAACTATGTATCCATGATCTTCAATATATATATATGATCCATCATTACTTTTAAGCCTGTATTCATATTTCCAATGAATACCTTTACCTGCAAGTATTTTATTAAATTCTTCTAGCACTTTTTTCTTGTCCGACGGATGGATGTTATCTTCCCACCAGGTTTTTTTATCTGTCGGCTCAAATAGATCAATATAAGTCTGATTATACCAACCGGTTTTGCTTGCCGGATCAAAATCATAGAAGCCATCATGAGTAGCCAACATGGCTAATCGAAATCTTTCTTCATTTTCTTTGAGAGATTTTTCAGCTAAATGTTGTTCAATGGCAATGCCCATTAACTTACTGACGGCTAGTACTAATCCTTTTTTTACATCTTCCCAATTTCTGGTATGGTCTGAATAGATTGCAAATATGCCTAACACCTGATGATCTGAAGAAAATATCGGTATAGCCCAACAAGCCTTTAATTTATGTTCTAAAGCCAGTTCTTTATAATCTTCCCATAAAGGATCGTTCTCAATATCTGTAACAATTATTTCTTTTTTAAAAAAAGCAGCAGTACCACAGGAACCTACCGTAGGACCTATAGTGACACCTTCAATACCATTACTAAAACCTTTTGGTAAATTCGATGCGGCTAACTTATGTAAAGTCTCTTTTTCATTATCTAATAGCAAAATAGAAGCCATGCAATTTTGTACTTGTTCCTGAACTGTTAGCACAATTTGGTCAGCAATTTGACCAAGGGGTTGATGCTTTGCAATCATTTCTAAGGCCAGTTGCATTTGTTTTTTGAATTTCTCTTCTTTTTTAAAAGAAGTAACATCCCTCACAACCATCAAAAACCTACCATTCTCTTTAAGCACAATTCGCACCTCAAAGTGTTTTAATACACCATTAATGGTAAGTGAATATTCCATGGTTTGAGGTTTCCCGGTTTTTTCACACCTATCAAAATTAACTATGATATTCTCGCAAACTTCTTTAGGTAGCACATCATAAATGTTTTTACCAATTAATTCGTCTTTGGGTAAAATAAGTTTTGAAGAATCCGGAGCATGTAAGTCTAAGTAACTTCCTTGTTTGTTTAATACAAACATAAAGTCTGGTATAGCCTTCAAAATAGCTTTATTTCTGACCTCATTTGCCCTTAACTCTTGTTCTATTTTTTTCTGTTTTGTAATGTCTGTTATAAACCCTTCAAGTGCTTCAAGTTTTCCATTTTTATCATATACGCCTTCACCTTGTTCCAAAACATTTTTTATAGAGCCATCCTTTTTCCTTATATGATATTCATGGTTATAAGGTTTTTTATTGCTTATGGCATTCTGAATTCCATTCCAAACATTATCCCGATCTTCTTTCAAGATAATTTGTCCATAATATATTTTGTGTTCCTTAAACTCATTAGGGGTATAACCGGTAATAGAAAAACAGCCTTCACTAATGTTCTTCATTTCCCAGTTCTTATTGTTTTTACTCCTATAGACGAACCCAGGCAGTTTATTTATTAAAGTAGTATACTTTCTGTCACTTTCATAAAGGGCATCATTCGTTTTATTAATCTCAGTTACAAAAACTATAATTACGTTTTTATTATTTATTCTGGATTGCTCTAAACTAATTTTAATAGGAAATTCAAATCCATCTTCTTTGATACCAAAAAGTTCAGCCTCATCATCCTTCGATCGAGCTTTAATATCTTTTAAGTATTCTTTATAGATAGTATGATTTTTTTTAAACATTTTAGGAATAAGACTCACTATGTTCCTACCTACTAGTTCTTTAGTATCATAGCCAAACATATTTTCACTTGCCGGATTGGCCCTGAGAATATTTTTTTGCTCATCCATTACCAGAATTCCTTCCATCGAAGATTCAAAAATACTTCTAAACAATTCTCTATCTTTTATAACTTCTACCATTTCATTTGATCTGTTATCTGTTTAATAACAAAAATTTTATGAAGCTTCATAAATATCAGTTTTTGCAATATCCATCTTCCTCAATTTTGGCAGGGAATCAGGATGCTTATCTTGAATAAACCCGATTAATTGCTCTCTTACGTTACAACGTAAGTTCCATACATCTGATGCATTTTTTGCACTAAAAGTTGCCCTAAGTTCCATCGTGCGTGCATTGGTATTAGTAACCAACAATTCTGCAATGTTTTTATCCCACAATAAATTATCTTTTAAAACCTCAGATAATTTTGTCCGTAATTCGGTAACCGGAAAAGTATAATCAACATATAGAAAAACGCTTCCGATAAGTTCTGTAGAATTAAATGTCCAGTTCACAAAAGTTTTCTCATTAAAATAATTAAGCGGTATTACCTGCCTGCGCCAGTCCCAAGTTCTTATTACTACGTAGGTAAGTGTTATATCTTCTACAGTACCAAATTCTCCTTCAATAACAACCTCATCATCAATTTTGATGGGTTGTGCAAAGGCGATTTGAAATCCGGTTATAAGGTTTGCAATCGATTTTTGCGCAGCAACCCCCGCAATAATTCCTATTACTCCAGCCGATGTAAGTATGGTATTCCCAATTTTTCTGGCAGCCGGAATATTCCATAAAATTGCTGCAACTGTTAACGTAATGATCACTACAAAAGAAATACTCTTTATAAACCGTAATTGTGTAAGTACCTTCCTTTCCTTTGCTCTATGGTCACCATCAATCTCAAATTTTTGTTTTACAAGCTCTTCCAATGCATTTAAAAAAGCAATTAACATCCAGGCTAAATTTATAACGATAAAGGCTTCTATAATTTTTTGCCAAAATAATCGCAATTCTAAAAAAGTAAAAGAACCGTAAACAAACAATAAAGGTAAAAAAAACGTAGCCGGTTTTTTAAGGTGTTTAAGCAACTGTTCTTTTAAAACAGTGGCTTTTCTCTTATTACCAAGCTTTAAAATTGTAAAAATAATCCATTGTACAAATAAACCAATAAGAATGCATGCCAAGAGTATAAGCATATTTCTAAGCCACTGATCAGCTGAAGAAAATTTTGAAAAAAAAGTATCCATTTGATATTTTCCTCAAATTTATGACTATTGGTTATCTTGTAAAATGACCAAGATCATTATTTGCCTGTGAGGTCAAAGTTTAGAAATCTACCTGAAGCCTTTGAATTACTCACTTAAAAAATCAAAAATTCAATGAGTATCAATTTCCTAAGCATACCAATAGATATTAAATTTCTTTTAATTAGCTGTCTATCAAATTACGGTATTTAAAAAATGATTGGCACTGACCCAGGTCATTTCATTCAATGAAACCACTCCCTAAATTTGTTCACGTTAATTATAATATAATTTTAAAAAGAGCAAAGATGGAAACATTACAAGAACAAGAACAAATAACCACTATGCCTAGAATAGGAGATGATGCTCCTGCTTTCACGGCATTGACAACACAGGGAACTATTGATTTTCCAGTTGATTATGCAGGGCAATGGGTAATTTTATTTAGCCATCCGGCTGATTTTACACCCGTATGTACCTCTGAATTTATGACTTTTGCTAAGCTTGAAGATAAATTTGCAAATGCAAATTGTAAGTTAGTTGGATTATCTATTGATGGACTTTACAGTCATATTGCATGGCTTCGAACCATTAAAGATAAAATTGAATTTAATGGAATGAAAAATATGGAGGTTAAATTTCCATTGATAGAAGATATTACTATGGAAGTAGCCAAAAAATATGGAATGATACAGCCTGGAGAGAGTAAAACACAAGCTGTAAGAGCTGTTTTTTTCATTGATCCTAATGGTATCGTAAGAGCTATCATTTATTACCCATTAAGTTTAGGTAGAAATTTTGATGAAATTTACAGAGCTTTAATTGCTATGCAAACTGCTGATGAATTTAAAGTGGCTACTCCGGCAGATTGGAATCCTGGTGACGATGTTATTGTTTCGCCTGCCGGATCTTGTGGTGTTGCAGAAGAAAGAATGACCTCTACAGATGAATTAGAATGTAAAGACTGGTTTTTCTGTACTAAAAAACTTGATAAAGATGAAGTATTGAATATGGTTCTTAAAAACTAGGGATTGTATTTATAAATAATATCCTATGATAGGCAAGTTATAATCAATTCAGTTTCAATATAATTTTTAATTTGTCATTTTATAACAAGAGGGGGTAAATTCCCCCTCTTCTTTGTTTAAGAATTATGATAGTTAAGAAACCTCTATCACTTTTGGTGCATGTTTTTTTGCCTCTTCTTTTTTAGAAAGGTTAAACTTTAATATTCCATCTTTGTAAGAAGCTTTTATTTTTTCATCCTCAATACTATCTGGTAATAACAATGATCTTTCAAAAGAGTCATAACTGAATTCTTTACAAGTGTAGTTATCTTCCTCTTCTTCGATAGAACTTGATTTTTTAGCCGAAATATTGAGATATCCATTATCAATATTTACTTCAAAATCTTTTTTAGAATAACCCGGAGCTGCTAACTCAACTTGAAAATCATCATTTGTCTCTTTAATGTTTAATGCCGGCTCTTCCAATTTCCTGTTGAAAAAATTGTCATTAAGGAGGTCATCAGTATTAAAAAAATCTGAGGCAATAAGATTTCTAAATGGTCTTCTTCTGTGTTTAAATTTTACTAGTGACATAATTTTATAATTTAAATTAAACAATTTATTTGTGTCAAAGCTATTGCACAAAATCTGAATTGAAAATGATGTGGGTCAGTGAGACAAGTTTTTATTTTTGTGAATTACTAAAAATTAAAAAAAGAGTATGACTCAGATCATTTTAAGTTTTAAAAACCAGAGATATCTTTGTAACTTTACGTCTGAGATTTTTTTATCTAAAACCAAATACTATGGAAAATTATGACACGCTTTCAATAGCAGTTGATGCCTTAACTAAAGAGGGATTTATTGAAGATTTTAAGGCAGAAGAGAATTGTATTAAAGCACTATATTCAAAAAAAGAATTTCAGCCGGAAGATCTTACTATAGTTAAGTCCTTTCGCTTTGAAGGAATGACCAATCCTGATGACGAATCTGAACTTTTTGCGATTGTTGCAATTGATGGCACCAAAGGAACATTAGTAATGTCATATAGCGCAAAGCACTCACAAAATGTAGCGTTAATAAAGTTAATTAAGGAAATTAAATAGTAAACAAATGTCATTTATAGATTACTATAAAATATTGGGTATTACTAAAAATGCTACTGACAAAGACGTAAAAAAAGCATATCGAAAATTAGCCAGAAAATATCATCCTGACTTAAATCCAAATGACAAGACGGCCGAAAAAAAATTCAAAGAAATAAATGAGGCTAATGAGGTTTTGAGTAATCCTGAAAACCGAAAAAAGTACGATCATTATGGAAAAGATTGGGAACATGCCGAAGAGTTTGAAAAAGCCAAACAACAGCAACAGTATCATAGAAGTTCACAACAAAGACCTTCAGGAGGATATGCAGATGGTGATTTTTCGGACTTTTTTGAGTCCATGTTTGGAGGGGCTTCATCAGGAGCAAGAGGTGCTAATGTAAAGTTTAGAGGACAAGATTATAATGCTGAATTACATCTTAACTTAGAAGATGTTTATACCACACATAAACAAACATTAACCGTCAATGGTAAAAAAATAAGATTAACTATTCCTGCCGGAGTAAAAAATGGGCAAGTAATTAAAATAAAAGGCCATGGCGGTAGAGGTATAAATGGTGGTCCTAACGGGGATTTGCATATTAAATTTTCTATTAGCAATCATACCCAGTTTAAGAGAAATAAAGACAACCTTTATCTAAATGTTGATTTAGATTTATACAAAGCTGTTTTGGGAGGAGAGATTACTGTTGATACATTTGATGGTAAAGTAAAACTAAAAATTAAACCCGAAACCCAACATGGGATCAAGGTGAAACTAAAAGGTAAAGGTTTTCCTGTATATAAAAAAACTGGTCAATTTGGAGATTTGTATATTACATATCAAATAAAAATCCCAACAAATCTTACGGATAAAGAAAAAGAGTTATTTAGAGAGTTAGCAAAACTAAGATAAACATGGAAACAAAAGATCTAATATCGATACAGCAATTTTGTTCACATTATAATATTCCTATTTCGTTTATAACTTCATTAAATGAATTTGAATTGATTGAAATTGATACTATCCAAGAAACGCAATGTATTCAAAAAGGACAAATCAAAGACATTGAGAAATTAATGCGTTTGCATTTTGAACTTGACATAAATTTGGAAGGTATGGATGCTGTTTACAACTTACTTAAACAAGTAGCAACTTTACAAGAAGAAATAGTAGAACTTACCAATAAGTTGAAATTTTATGAAGATATGTAGGTTATCCAAAATGTTGGGTTGATTTAAATCAGTGTTCACAAAACCTTAGAATTTCTAATTTGAAAATTTCGTGTCATGAGAAGAATAACATTCATAACTAGGCTTTTACTCTTAACGGCTTGTTCCTCTAACAAATTTGTTGACAGTTGGAGGAGTGAGAAAATAACTTCCTTTCAACCAAAAAAACTCTTGGTGGTAGAAATGACAGCTAATCTTACTGCTCGTAAAATATTTGAAGAAGAACTAAAAAATAGTTTTTTACTTCGCTACATTAATGCAATAGAAGGAACAACTATTTTTTATAAAACATTTACAGACTCGAAAAAAAGTGAAGAAGAAATTGATGAAATGGTAAAAAAGATAGCTGAAGATGGTTTTGACTCGGTTTTAATCACTGCTATTAAGGGGATTGATGGAAAACCAACTTATATGACCGCCACCACAACTGGTTACTACGATCTAAACTATCATTGGAGAAGATTTGAACGGTACTACTATAAATTTCAAGACGTTTATTACAGGCCTAATTATTATGAAGCCTAAAAAGTTTATCATGTCGAAACTTCTGTCTATAATATCAAAACTCCGAGAGAATTGAAATGATATAAATCAGTTTGCAAAGTATTGCCCCAATTTTATTTAGGGATGAAGTTAAATGTAAGCAGTAAATCTGTCCCATTTTTTTAACAGTCATTAAGTTTTTGTTCTTACTTATTTATATTATTTCAAAATTTATTAACTTCAAATAGATTTGATATATTGATATGGTCTTGGATAAAAATAAGTAACGAACATAAGAAAAATCATAAAATCCATATGCTTGAAGGTAATAAACCAAAGATACAACTTACATGATACCGATCTGGTTGTCATATTACAACTTTTTTTTGCTAATTTTTTCAATATTTCTATGTCCTATTGAAATAAGGAACATCTTCTATGTCAGATAACACCCCCTATTCGTTTTATAAACTGGGCCAAAGCCAAGGAACCAAATCCAAACAAAGCAATTAATCCTAATTGATTAACGGATAAAGGTACCATGGAAAGTGCCTTAGCCATAGGAGGTATTAAATATGCTGATATTGTTAATAATATACATAATACAATAGCACCCCAGACCCAAGGATTTGTAGTAACTTCATTTATGAAGAAAGAAAGTTGACGTCTAGGCATATTAAATATATTAAGTAACTGTGCAAAAATCAAAGTATAAAAAGCCATATTATTGATTTCAATGGGAGAAAGTTCTAGCTCAAAGTTTGCATAAATTGTTATACCAAGTACTGCAACTGTAATAGACAAACCGTATATAATGGTTGAATACCATAGCTTACGCGTCATTATTGGTTCATCAGGTTTTCTTGGGGGGCGCTCCATAATATCC
>Ga0209633_10002859_pt1 | contig 16347 bp, 11 predicted proteins | sample Cruoilmetagenom1_FD_187290 | JGI IMG/M metagenome (GOLD analysis project Ga0209633, IMG submission 187290) | Oil polluted marine microbial communities from Coal Oil Point, Santa Barbara, California, USA - Sample 1 (SPAdes) (version 2) | ecosystem: Environmental > Aquatic > Marine > Oil seeps ... | reverse complement strand
CATAGAACGACCATTGTTCGACATTGGCACCATTGTTAGACCAACTAAACGTTTGGTTTGCCGAAGTTAAGGTGCTGTTGGGTGTAGGTGTTGTGATTGTTGGTGTACTAACGGTTGCAGCAGTGTAGGTTGAATCAATTTTGTTCCAAGTATCATTGGATTTATACCATAGACGGGTGTAGATGTTGCTCCCATTTTGAGGGAGACCTGTTGCTGTGGCGCTGGTGGTTGTATCATCATTTCCACCAGTGAGTAAATATTCATTACCACCTACCGTGTTGCCTACATAAAACGCCCACTGTTGTATTGGGGTGTTATTGTAACTCCAGGTGAATGTTTCGGAGCTGTTAGTTAATGTTGAATTGGGCGCTGGAGATATGATTTCGGGTGAAGCTATTGTTCCGCCTCTATTAACCGTAATTTGAAATCCTCCTAGCGTTGCAGAATTTACGGTAATGCTTATATTGTTAGCGATGTCGGTAAATGTTTCTCCCGGTTTCCACATGACACCTTCTGTATCTGCCCAACTGTCTGGCGGAGTGTCTTTATCAATTACCCAAGCAGGCTCTTGTCTAGTTGGAGTAACGGAATGAATAATGATAGCAGTTCCCGCTAAATTTCCATCGTATGCTCCTGATGATTCACGAGCCTCAACAGTGTAATAATCATTTCCATTTAAAAATGGGACTTTAACTATACGGTAAGCTCCGGCACCCGCTAAGCTATCGCTTAAAGAATCAACGTTTAAGGTGTGTGTTTGACCATCAGGTGCGGTAAATGTTTCTCCGACAGTAAGCCAATTGAGCTGATCTTTTTCGTAAGCATTTACATGTTTTCCGCGAACGCCATAGACGGCATCATTTATTTTGTGATTCCATACGTCGCTCATTACTGACCATGGGTTGTCATATGGATTTCCGTCATTGTCTGAGTTGTTTGAATGGGGTAAACCAAATGAGTGTCCCATTTCATGCGCCATAGTCCCCATATTAGCCCAGCCCCATGTTGGCTCCCATGTGGTCGGCCAGTATTTGGTTATGCCATCTAAAGTTGCTGTTAGTCCTCCGCCCCAGGCATAATCGCCGATGGTATCGTTAAACATTAGATTGATACCTTTGACATCGCTAAAGTTGATATGTGCATCAGCTTGGGAAACACAATCATTAAATAAAAGAACCAAATTACCAGATGGGTAGGTTGCATTCACATAAGTACTTCGAGGTGAAGGTAGGTCGTACCAGCCATTGTTACCTAATGATCCGCCATAGGCTTGTGAACCACTCAGGTTTATATTGTCGCTTGAGACTTCTTTCCAGTAGTGTCCTAATTGGCCTGTGATATTTCCATACATATTATTAAAAAAGGCCCAATCTTGAGGTTCTGCAGGTCTATCTGAGAATTTACATAATATGGAAACATAGCGTTGAGAACCCGTTAAGCTTTGTTGGTCAAATGCTAGGGCATCTTTTTGTACAAAATCCAGTGAAGTGATTGAGCTGACTTGTTTTTTTGTGTTAATTATAGAACCGGGTTGGCTTAATGGGCGAGTTGTGTCGTCGGTTTCGATAATGACTTGTTTGGCTCTTATTTTGGCAAGGCCGCCTGCAGCGTTGATTAAGTTTTGTTTTATTTCAAGTGGTATGCGTGCGCCAGTATCTTGTTCTAAGGTGAATTCGGTTTTACTTGGGATTTTACCATTTTGGCTATCCCCCCATATAACGCCTAATCTTCCTGATAAAGTTTCTGCTACCGCTGTTGAATTGAAAATAGCTAAGCTTATAAAAAGCAGAGTTGTAGAGAGTGATTTAATATTCATGGGACCCTTTTCGAAAGTGGTGTATTATTTTTATAGTTATTATAGAGGTGCGCTATTCTAGCATAAAATCGCCGTTTTTTGATTCTTAGATTTTATGATAGTGATTAGTTTTTTTGTTTACACGGGGTAATTGTTTGCTCTAATATTTATATGTGCTTTTTAGGCGATTAAACCTTTGGAGCGAATATTGTGAATGATGTGTTTTACTTCTTCGTCTAAAGATAGTTTATTTGAATTAACAGTCATGTCAGGCTTAATAGGTGCTTCATAAGGAGCTGAAATGCCAGTAAAGTTTGTTATTTCGCCGTCTCTGGCTTTTTTATAAAGCCCTTTAGGGTCGCGTTGTTCGCAAATCTCTAGATCACATTCGCAATAAACTTCGTAAAAATCTCCGTGTGGTAATCGGCTTCTAACTTGTTCTCGGTCTTTTCTATAGGGTGAAACGAAGGCAGCTAAAACGATGGTGCCTGATTCTACAAATAGTTTTGATACTTCTCCTACTCGTCGCATGTTTTCGTTACGGTCTTCTTCTGAAAAACCTAAATCAGAACATAGCCCGTGTCTTACATTGTCTCCATCTAATACGGTTACATTGTAATTTTTGTTAAATAGTTCTTTTTCAACTGCATTTGCTAATGTTGATTTTCCGGAACCCGATAAACCAGTAAACCAAAGTACAAAACTTTTATGCTTGTTTTTTTCTTGGCGTAATTGTCGGGTTATATGGCTGTGATGCCAGTAAACATCATCTGTCATGAGGTTTCTCTGCGAAAATTAATTTCTTATAGTGTAACAATTGATCTTTGTTATGAGTATGTTTTATTAAAAAGCGAGGTAAATTTTTCTAATTCACTTTCTTGTAACTGATTGATACCTGCTGCGCCTTTGCGTCCGCCTCCATTGAGGAACTGAGCGCATAAGTCTCCAGCATGGTCTAAATTATTTAATGGTGCACGCACACTAACGACATACCCACCTTCTGGGTGATGGCTGAGTATTGCATGCGCGCGCTCGGGGTGTTGGTTGGCAAGTTGGTTGCCAAATACGCCGCTTACTCGTCTTGCCCATAATGAATCAGGAAGGATGTAAATAGCTGTATTGTTATTATTAAGGGTTGGTTTTAAGGCTTGGGTTTCGGCAATATCATCATCATAGCCTGCTTGTAATGCTTGATAAACTGATTGTGTGTCGTTGATAAAATCAAAAGGGGACTCGTAGCGAATCATTTCTTTATATAAGTTATCAGGCTTAAAGTGAAGGTCTGCTAGACTGCTACCGTAGCCGTTGTAGTTAACACTAATGCCTAAGTGTTTTAACTGTTCCGTTTGTTTGCTGGTTAATGACAGCGTTAGTGCTGCATCGTTAGCACTGTTTATCATGTTATCACCAAATGCTGCAACGATAGCCCATTCTCTAAATTTGCCCTTTAGATGTTTATCTACTAGCAAACTGGTGCAAATTGTTGGAGAGGTATCGATAATGGCTTTTAAGTTAGGGTGTGTGGGTATATCTCCCGATAGATGATGATCGACATAAAATACCGATGCTCCATCTGATAGTATGCGTTGTAATGCGTCTTTATTTTTTGACATGGATATATCAAAGACGGTGACTTGATCCCCATTTTTTGCAGAAACTCTGTCTAATAAGGATATGTCGCGTTTAATTCCAGTGACTAACTCTGTATTTTCTGGAAAAGCGAGCCGAAATTGGATTAATGCACAGATGCCATCTGCGTCGCCGTTAAAGACATCAATGGTTTTCACGTTTACGAATCGCAACCAAATAAATCACGTGTAACGACTTTATTTTTAATGTCTTGTATATCATCTGATAAGCGATTGGCGACAACCATATCGCTTATTTTTTTAAATTCATTTAAATCAGTGATAACTTTTGAATTAAAAAAGTGTTCTTCGTTTAATTCAGGCTCAAATACTACCACCTCAATACCTTGTGCTTTTATGCGTTTCATAATGCCTTGGATGGATGAGGCTCTAAAATTATCTGAACCGCTTTTCATTATTAGGCGATATATGCCAACGATTTTGGGGTTTTGTTTAATAACCAAGTTGGCGATAAAATCTTTGCGCGTACTGTTTGCTTCGACAATGGCATTAATAAGGTTGCTGGGCACATCTTGATAGTTTGCGCGTAGTTGTTTGGTGTCTTTGGGTAAACAGTAGCCACCATAACCAAAAGAAGGGTTGTTGTAGTGATTGCCAATGCGTGGATCTAAACCAACGCCTTGAATAATTTGTTTGGTGTCTAGATCGTGCACCTGTGCGTAGGTATCTAGTTCATTAAAGTAAGCAACTCGCATCGCAAGATAAGTGTTAGAAAATAACTTAATGGCTTCGGCTTCGGTCGAGTCGGTAAACAGCACATCAATATTCTCTTTAATAGCACCTTTTATTAGAAGCTCTGCAAATTGTTCGGCGCGCTTTGATTGCTCGCCAACAATAATACGAGAAGGATAAAGATTATCGTAAAGCGCTTTGCCTTCTCTTAAAAATTCTGGAGAGAAGATAATGTTGCTGGTATCGAGTTTTTCTTTTAACTGTTTCGTATAGCCAACAGGTATGGTTGACTTGATGATCATAACCGCGTCTGAGTTAATACTAATAACGTCTTTAATAACAGATTCTACCGAGCGCGTGTTAAAGGTGTTTGTTTCTGTATCGTAATCAGTGGGGGTCGCTATAATAATAAAGTTAGCATTTTTGTAAGCCTCTTCTTTATCTAGGGTGGCTTTGAAATTGAGTGGTTTTGTTTTTAAATAGCTTTCAATTTCAGTATCTGCAATCGGAGATATTTTATCATTAAGTTGATCAACTTTGTGCGGATCAATATCCAAAGCGATAACTTCGTTGTGTTGTGCGAGTAAAACCCCATTGGAAAGTCCTACGTAACCTGTACCTGCAATTGCAATTTTCATGTGGTAATTATGCTGCTTTTTAAATAAGATGAAATAGCGGAGCTGATTTGTTAGCACCTTTTATATATTTGTCGGATTTAACACTAAAATTAAAATAAAAACTACTTTCTTGTTTAAGGTTTTGATTAAGCAGGGTTAAGAATAGATTATATTGAGTTGTAAAATGGAAGAGATTAGCAAAGAATACTTTCTAAATCGTCATCATGTATTAGATGTGTTGTCGTACTTTTTAAAAAGGCAAAAAGAACGAAAGTCAGCATCATTGGTGCGTTTAGGGGATGGTGAAGGGCGCTTGCTGGGTTTCCCAGAGTTTGTTGATAAAACAAGTGAGGGTAATACATGCCTTGATCATAGTTTAAAAATATGGTTTGGGCGAAGTGATTTCTTGGAAGAAGAATTGATCGATCTTTCTTTGCAGCTTAGAGGGGCGGTGAAAAATGCGGATGTAGTTGGTCTTCCGCGTTTGAAACAGCATAATGCGCATAGAGTCTATCGCTATGTTGAAGAGGCGACATCCCGTTTTCAATTGCTTGATAGAAAACGACAATTAAAAACAGATGCTGCTATACATCGTTATTTACAATTTGGATTGTTTTATCAGCGATTGTTGAATAATCTTGATTTTGTAGGCTTAATAACAGGTCGTTCTCAATTAGCCGGCATAGTAAAAAATGCGTTTAGTATAAAAGAAGTAAAGCAATACCTAATTCCGGCTGAGGCAATTCATCCTGGGGGCTTGGAAGGTGATCATTATCCTGATCGTTTTCATGCGTTAAAAAGCGAATTACTGGTACCTTATCCAGGAGCTGTTTTTTTAGTAGGGGCTGGTGTGTTGGGTAAGTTATATTGTGATTGGATTAAAAGTGCTGGCGGCATTGCAATTGATATTGGTAGTATCTGTGATGCTTGGGCGAATGAGGGGCGTTTACAGCATGACTATCATTTGATTAAGCATTACGCCGATCTGTCACCTTTTTCGTTAAATGATGGCGTTAATCGTTTCAATCAGGCGTGTGATCATTTTGATATGGATACAACGAGGCTTACATCGGATCATTTGGATGCGTTTATTGCAGAATATGGAAAATAAAAATAAAGTAGAAAAAGCGAATAATCCTTTGGTAAATTTTTTATTAGTTGGTGCGCAAAAAAGTGGCACTACAACTCTGCATGCTTATTTGCAAGAACACTTAGAGATTAAAATGTCCTCTAAAAAAGAAGTGCATTTCTTTAATAAGGATGATTATTTTAAAAAAAACATGCCTGATTATACTTATTATCATTCTTTTTTTGATGTGTCTGGAGCGGATAAGTATCTTTATGGGGAGGCAACGCCTGCTTACATGTATTGTCGTGATGCCCCTAGACGTATCTGGCAATATAACCCTAATATGAAAATCATTGTTATTTTAAGGAATCCGATTGATCGTGCCTATTCACACTGGAATATGGAAGTCTCAAGAGGGGCAGAAACATTGGGCTTTGAAGATGCGCTAAAGCAAGAAGAGAAGCGTTGTCGAGAAGCGTTACCTGCGCAGCATTATGTTTACTCTTATTTGGATAGGGGGAGTTATTCTTCTCAAATACGAGAATTGTGGCGTTTTTTTAAGAGAGAGCATGTATTAATTTTAAAGTATGAGCAATTAAAGAATGATCCCGAATCAGTTTTAATAAAAACATTTAATTTCTTAGGGGTGAATGGTTTGCCAAGCAAGTCTTTTTTATTAGAAGAGAAAATTTTACATAGGGCGAGCTATAAAGAAAAGATGAGTGATGAAACAAGGTTGTTTTTAAAAAAATACTTTAGGGCTGAAATCTTTCAATTGGAGTATTTATTGGGTTCTAAATATGGCGACTGGCTTGCTTAGCCAGTTATCGCGAGATTTTTACCTTCTGAATGCAAAGGGTTTAAAGTTGTAATTTAATGGTTTCTAATTGTGGTGTTATTAAAGAAAACTCAAAAACTGTTGTTTTATTGCTTACGGTGTTGTATATTAGCAACTAATCCGAATCAAAGTTGTTTTAACACTGTACGTTGATAACATTTGTTTTGTGAAGATCGAAAAGTTGGTAAAGGGGTTTTTTGCCTATTTATCTTATGTTGGATTCTTAGTTGGATTCTATATTTAGGTATAAAGGCGTATGAATTCTTTTAAAAAAAGTCTTGAACGTTTGTGTATATAGTCTAAAATAGCACCACGTTTAGGGCGTATTTGTTAAATGAACAATTAATTAATCTCAATAAGGAGAATTTCCATGAAAGGAAAAATGTTAAATAAGAGTGTTGCTGCTGCGGTTATGGCTACGACTTTAGGTGTTGCTGCGGGAACAGCTCAGGCTGATTCATTGTTGGCTCCGTTAATTATCAATACATCTGCAGGAGCTGCGAGTGCACCATATGCTGCGGGTCCTGTAAGTACTTACCTTAACATCAAGGTTAAGGGTGCGAACGGTTTTAATCTTTTAGGTGCACCAACAGATACATTGCACTATGTTTGGCACAAGAAAGGTACAAGAGTTGTTGATTTGGCTAACTTGGCAGCACCTTGTGTTATGATTAATAATAACGGTAAAGTAACTGCAAACGATATGGTGTTCCAAGATACTAATCGTACAGGTTCAAGCTGGTACCCAAGTGGTGTTCAAGCTCCTGATCGTAGTAGTCCAACATCATACACTGCTGGCGATTTTGTTGGTATGGTAGTTGTTTCTGATTCTGCTAACACAGGTACAAAAGGTAGTGGTGATCCAGAAGGCAATATGTCTGGTTTCGGTTACATCGTCGATGCGGCAAGTGGTGATGTGGTAGATTACAAATTACTTAATAACCACCACTCTGCAACAGACGGTGATTTCAGTGCTGGCTTTACTTCTAAGAAAGTGGTTGATTTTTCTTGGATGAGTTCAACTATGGGTGTTGATCGTGGTCCTCTTACAGGCTGGACTGCAGTTGTAACAGGTCCTGATATGTCTAAACACGTTAATACTTTCACGGATCAGTATGATGCGACTGTACTGTTTTCTCAGACCACTCATGCTGATGGAACGCAAGATTCTCCATTAATTAATGGTCAGTCTGGTGTGTTTAATAACGATGAAGGTTTTACAAGTGCAAACCCAAAGGTAAAAGTAACTTGTATGGGTTCTTTTACTCGTGCTACATTGCTTGGTGCAGATCCTCAGCTTTTGTCTGATACGAGACATGGTGGTTGGTTGCGTATGAGTATTCAGCCTACAACTCGTACAAACCCATTAACAGGGGCGCAATTTCCTGCAAACCATGCTGCAACGGGTGCAGTTGTATATCGTGATGACGTAATCAATGCAGGTGGTCAACACGCTTCTCCTCTTGGTCAGCACACAATGCAGGTTGAGACAAGTGGTCATTTGGCTAAAGGTGCTAACCACGCTAACCGTCCTTACTAATTGTTAAGATGGTAATACTTATTTCTTAATGGAATAAGTTTCAATAAAAGGCGACCCACATTATGTGGGTCGCTTTTTTTATGCGTGGTGTTTATGGGTTCTTTTGTGATGTGACTACAGAGTTCTGGTAATAATGAATAGATTAAGATTATGAAAAAATGTATCATCATTTAAGAATAAGGGGTTGATTGATGCTAGTTTTTCATATCCAGGTTGCTTGCTAATATTGAGTGATACGGCAATGAAAATATTTTAACATTTAAATAAATATTGTCAGTGGTGCAAATTAGTTGTCATTCCTGCGTAAATGGGAATTTATCTAAGAAACATGGGGCTCTGTAATTATGGGTATTTGTCTACGCAGACATGATAATTTTTTTGGAACGACTAATATTTAAGATAATAAGTCATTAGGGGAAAATCATGATTGAAACTATATTAAAAATTAAACCAAGCGTATTAGGTGTAATTATTGTCGCTTTAAATAGTAGTGCGGCAATGATTGAAACGGCGTCGGCAGATTCTTTGTTAGCACCATTGATTGTTAATACAGGAGCAGGTGCAGCAAGTGCGCCATTTGCTGCGGGTCCTGTCAGTACGTATTTGAATATTAAAGTAAAGGGGCAAGGTTCTTTTTCTGCTTTTCCTGTCATTCCTCAAGATCAATTGCATTATGTGTGGATAAAAAAAGGGTCGTCTGTCGGTGATCTTGGGGATCTAAATAAATCCTGTAAAATGATTGATAATTCGGGTTTTGTAACCGCCAATGATATGGTTTTCCAAGATACGGGATTACCGCCAGCATTAGCCAATAGAGTACCGAGTGGTACTATAGCCCCTGATTTAAGTATTCCTAATACGTATTATGCGGCTGATTTTGTAGGCATGGTAGTTGTTTCGGATATGGCAAATATTGGAACCAAAGGAAATAACGACCCTGAAGGCAATTTGTCTGGTTTTGCTTATATTGTAGATGCTGCTAGCGGTGATATTGTGGATTATAAATTACTTAATAATCATTATTCGGCAGGTGAGGGTGATTTTAGTTCTGGCTTTGTTGCTAAGAAATCGGTAGATTTTGCTTGGATGAGTTCGATAGCAGCACAACGTGGCGTGAGTACCACTTGGACAGCAATGGTAACTGGGCCTGATATGTCTCAACACACAGGTTTATTTACAGATAGTTATGATGCTTCTGTGTTGTTTTCTCAGAAAACACATCCAGATGGAACGCAAGACTCACCTTTAATTAATGGTCAGTCTGGAGTTTTTGGTAATGATGAAGTTTTTACCAGCGCGAATCCGAAATTTTCTGTGACATGTATGGGGTCATTTGATCGTGCAGTTTTGCTTGGAGGGGATCCCCAGTTGCTTGCTGATACGGCTAACGGTGGCTGGTTACGTATGAGTATTCAGCCTACAGCTCGTATAAACCCATTGACAGGAGAGCAATTCCCCTCAAATCATGCTGCTACTGGTGCTATTGTATATCGTGATGACGTGATTAATGCGGGTGGTGTTCATGCTACTTTACAAGGTCAGCATTCTATGGTGATAGAGACAAGTGGTCATTTGGTAAAAGGAGCCAATCACCCAAATCGTCCGTATTAAAATACGTAAATTTTAGGCTTTTAATAAGCTAAAAAGGCGCATCATTGTGTTATGATTGCGCCTTTTTTATGTCTGTTTCGTTTCAAGAAAAGGAACGAGTAATTAAGGTTAGTGTTTAAAAGGTTTGAAATATGAATATTGTAAATATAAAACTATTATTTATTTTATGGTTGCTCTTCATTGTATCCGCATGTGGCGGTAAAAGTTCTGATTTAGCTGATAAAAATACGGATGATCTAACAAAGCTTTCTTATCAAACTATGTCGACTGTACATAATGAAAAGTCGGTAGCAACGCTGGGGAGCGATATTGCAAAAGTTTACAAGAAAGAATCAAAACTCATTTTTAACCCCAGTGGAAATAAAGAAATAGTCATTAGTGAACAAATTAATTCAGAGCGCTATTGGTTAGCAACTTCTGGTCACTATGTTCATATTATATGGTGGGAGAAGTTTGCAAATATGGTCAAGGGGGATGAAAACCAGAAAATTGCAGGCAAAGTGTTATATGTGCGCTCCTCTCAGGATAGTGGGAAAACTTTTGGTGGTAGACAGGTAATTACTCATGCGGGTGGAGTGTTGCCCAAGATAAGAATTGTTGCCGATGAAAAAGGCAATATCAATCTTGCGTATCTTGATGAGCGATTTGGTGGGTTTAATATATTCACAAATTCTTCACAGGATGGTGGAAAGACGTGGAAGGAAAATGATCTTAAGCTTGACCATGACGCTGCTGAAGCAATGAATCAGAAGAATCATACCGCTGTTTCACCAAATATTGCACAATCCAATAATATAATTGTAAGTTCTTGGCAGCAGCTAGATATAGAGGATGGGAAGCAAGTACTAAAAATGTACTCACGCGTGTCTGATGATTATGGTAAAACATGGGGCAAAGAAGCCCTTGTTTATCATACGGATAAAACGTTGTCATTTTCGATGCAAATGTATGGTGATAATAATCAAGTTTATTTAATCGCGGGTATGCAAAGCGATGGTATTTTGCTATTTACTAAAAAAGCGAATGAAGCATGGAAAAAAGTAGATGGTATTCTTCCTAATAGTAATAAAGGTAAAGGAGGTAGTTATTATAAAATGGTTTCTGATGATAAATACTTTTATCTTACTTATATATTCGTTGAAAAGATTGAAGGTTCTAAGCTGTTTTGGCACACAGAAGTTGCTCGCTTAGATATTGCTGAAAATAAATGGATGCCGGGAAGTTATCGACTTGATTCTCGTGGTATGGGGGTTCAATCTAAAGGCGGATACCAAGATATTGTTAAACTAAATGATGGCACTATCGTTGTTGTTTGGGAAGATTTTAGAAGAATTTTACCTATGATCGCGATGAATTATTCTACAGATAAGGGGAAAACGTGGTTAAATGTTCCTTTGTTTGTTTCTAGGCAAGATATTGTTAATAATTCAGAGCGTCCATTTATACGAAAAATAGGTAATAATTTCACCGTATTTTATAATAATAATTTATATCCAGAACAAATCCAGCCAAAGTATAGTACGGTTGCTACATCACTTATTTCTCCTCAATCTCCTGAGTTTAATAAAAAAGCATTGTTATTAAAATCTCTTCCTTCCAGTGATATTATGAAAAAGAGATTGGCTGAACGTTTTAAATCGTTAAGGGATGCACGTATAAATAAAAAGTGGAAACAGGCTTGGCCGTTACAAGATCCTCTTTATCGAAATTTATACAAGAAAAAAACATGGTTAAAAACACGCGATCGCTTAATTTATAAAAAACTTGATTTGGATTCTATTAAGCTGGATATTCCCTATGGTTATGCTCTAGGTAAAATGGTTTATGACCTTGATGCGGACTTTATCGATGCGAAGTCAAATGACCCAAGATTTACAGACCAGAAAAAAGAGTTTGTTTTTAAATGGGGTTGGTTTGTTGATAATTGGTATTTAATTACAGAAACAGGTACGGAACCGTATTTGCCTTAATTATGTATTTAAAGTACACAATATGAAATCTAATAATATTATTATTGCAGGTGTTCCTCGATCGGGGAGCACCTTAACTTGTCACTTGTTAAATAAAACTCCAAATATAGTCGCTCTTCATGAGCCTATGGAGCCGAGCCTTTTTTTTAGTTCCACAGAAGTTGAAACAGTCACGTGTATTAATAACTTTTTTGCAGAACAACGTGATTCGATTGCAAAGCAGGGTGTGGCTAAAAGTAAGAGTCTTCAAGGCAAAGTTCCAGATAATCAAATTGGAGGAGTTGATGAGAAAACAGGTAAAAGAATCTGGATATTAGATGGTAATCAAATTGATATTAATAAGGATCTTTCAGATAATTTTTTGTTAGCGATAAAGCAACCTGGTTTGTTTTCATCTATGCTGAGTTTTTTATCAGATAGTTTTTCTTGTTATGCCACTATTCGAAATCCATTGGCCGTATTAAGATCATGGAACAGTGTTGATATGGCTGTAGCAGATGGTCATGCGCCGGCTGCTGAACAGCATGATGCTGTTTTGAAGGTTGCTTTAGCAGGCGAAAAGGATGTTTTTCAACGACAATTAATTCTTTTATCTTGGTATTTTGAGCAATTTTATAAGTATTTGCCAAGCAAAAATATTATACGTTATGAGGACGTAATCATAACAAGTGGGCAGAATCTTTCTTGTATTACACCAGAGGTCAAAAACTTAGAGGAAAAACTGGAAACCAGAAATAACAATCCTTTATATGATGAATCATTAAAGCAAAAATTGAATGATTTATTGTTAGACTCTGATGGCTATTACTGGAATTATTATTCAAAAGAAGGGCTTAATAATGTGTAGCCATAGTGTGACATTAGTTCTCTATCTAACGTTTTATTAATGATTGCGATTTCTTCAGGACTTATTATTTCTCGCCATTTTTCATTTAAATAGTAATCACGGTAGTAGTTGCTATTTTTTTTGTGATCTTTTGTCGATTGTTGGTAGTTGATAAAGGTGTTGGACTTTCTATTAATCGTAAAATGTTGACTTATTTCATTAATGATAGTTTCTGGGTCATTAATTAAGGCTTCAGATGTGATGTTTAATACTATTTCTTTATCAAGTTGAAGGTAAGATTTGTTTTTTAAATTCCACAGTTCTATGGGATTTTTTAATATTGGATTTAGGTTGTCTCTCCTCACCGTTTTCCACGGTTGCTGTAAAAAGTCTTTAAAACTCGGTTTTTGCGCGTAATATTGGTGGTAGGGGTTACGGTGTAAGGAGAGTAACCATGAATAAGGATTTTTAGTTAGAGTCAGGATGGCAATATTTAGTTTGTTAGAAGTATTTTTGTATGGTTTAACACTTGTATGTTTCCACCCTAGATTTTTTTTATAGGAAAACTGAAAAAAAATATCTCTAACTAACTCGTTACCTGGGAGAATTCTTTGTAATTTTAGTACGCTAGGGGGGGCTATACCCGGTATTTGATTGGTATTAAGATTTAATTCTATAATTTTGCTCAGGTAGTTAGTCCCAGTATTTCTTTCCCCATATAATTTAATTTGTCTGTTCATAATATAATTATGCGTGTTTAATCCTGAGTCCTTAGTTCTAAAAATTTGTTGTCTATTATAAATTTATGAAAAATAAAAAAACAGTGTTGTTTCATCGTGATTATGCTGGATTCACTGGTGGTCATTTAAAGGTATGGGATTATTATCAGCATGTATTAATGAGTGATGTTTTTAAACCAGAGATATTTTTCACATCTGAAAGTGTTTGGTTAAATAACCCATGGTCAGAATTAAAAGAACAATGTTTGACCGAATGGAATCCTAAAAATACGGATGTTTTATTTCTTGCTGGAATGGATTGGCTTGCACTGACAGAAAATCAACGTTTAAACCCTCCTGTGCCCGTTATTAATTTTATTCAGCATGTTAGACATGCGGATAAGCAATGCCCTTTGTATGAGTTTTTAAAATACCCTGCGTTGCGTATTTGCGTTAGTCAGGAAGTCACCGATGCTATTAAAAATACTGGAATTGTTAATGGCTCCGTTGTTACCAACACGAATGGAATAGATCTAACTGAATTGCCGACTTTGGTCAAAAAAGATATTCCCCTGTTGATTGCTGGTTTGAAAAATCCGGTGCTAGCAAATGAAATATCTGAACGGTTAATGGGAATGAATATCCCTTGTCGAGTTGTATCACAATATTTACCAAGAAAGGATTATCTTTCTTTGTTAGCTAGAGCTGAAGTAGCATTATTTTTACCCAATGAAACGGAAGGTTTTTACTTGCCAGCACTAGAGGCTATGTATCTAAAAACATTAGTGATATGCCCTGATTGTATTGGTAATGGTGGATTTTGTATTGATGGTGAAACCTGCTTTAAACCAAAATATAATGTAGAAGAAATTATTAAAGCAATAAAACATACATTTTTTTTGTCGGAAAATAAAATAGATGTGTTATTGAAAAATGGGTATGAAATATCAAAAAAAGCGACATTATCTAAAGAAAGGGACGCTTTTTTGCTTAGTTTATCGAATTATATTTCCGATTAAAATTATAAACATAATGATCTTATTGGCTTGGGGAGATTGTGAAGATTATGGGTGCCTTGTTAATCTGCCATTCAGATAAGTGTTGTTAGACTTGAAAGATACCTTTATCTTATTAATCTATTATTGGGGCTAGCTTTATGCATCGTTTTAAATCAATGATGAGTACTTTATTCTTAATTCCTTCATTATTATTTTGTCTTCCTGCGGGGGCAGAAATTAAAATGAAAGAATGTGGTTCTGACTTTAGCTCTGGAGCTAACAAATTTGGTGGTCGTTTTAATGCTAATACGATTGCAAATGAAGGTGCTTTTGCAGCGTTAAAGTCTAATGGAAGTATTTCTGTGTGGGGGCCGACTAATAAAGGTGGAACAGGGGCTCCTAATGGTTCAAATTTTAAGGCTATATACTCAAATGGACGTGCATTTGCAGCATTAACGAATGATGGTTCAATTGCTTCTTGGGGAGATGCCAATTTTGGAGGTGATCCTGGTGTTAATTATCCTGGTCCGCCTAATGATACTGGGTATGTGACTATTGCTTCAACAACGAAGGCGTTTGCTGCAATAAAAGCAGATGGTAGTCTTGCTGCATGGGGTAATTCTATTGCGGGCGGGGAGGGTGCGCCTACAGATAAAGGTTATGTGAGTGTTTTTTCAAATGAATATTCTTTTGCAGCACTAAAAGCAGACGGCAGTATCACCGCATGGGGTGCACAAGGTAATGCACCTTCTGATAGTGGATATGTCTCAATTGCAGCAAATGCTCAGGCATTTGCTGCATTAAAAGCGGATGGCAGTATAAAAGCATGGGGAACTGAAAGTTTTGGTGGCGCTAATGCGCCAACTAAAACAGGTTTTATTTCGATAACTGCTAGCGATTTTGGTTTTTCAGCCCTAAATAAGGATGGTTCTATTTCTTCTTGGGGGAAGACAGATATGGTGAGTATCTGGGGGCAAGATATTCAATATATAAATCCGCCGACGGGTAATAATTTTAAGTATATAGCCGCAAATCAATGGGCTTTTGCAGCATTAACGAATGATGGTTCAATAAAAACGTGGGGAAGTGATATTTATGGCGGAAAAAATGCGCCTACAGATAGTGGCTATGCCTATATTGTCGCAAGTGCAATGTCTTTTGTTGCGGTAAAAGCTGATGGAAGTATGTCTGGCTGGGGAGGTTTGTGGGGAGAGGGAAATGGCACCCCAATAGACTCTGGCTATGTCTCTGTTGTTTCTAGCTATTGGGGTTATTCTGCCTTGAAGGCAGATGGCACTGTTCGATCTTGGGGGGGCTCTGATGGTAGTCATCCTGAAATTTTAACTACATACCCTGTGGGGAAGGACGGTTTCACGGCTATTATTTCAAATGATAGAGCATTTGCTGCTCTTAAAGATGATGGAACACTGGTAGCTTGGGGGCATGATTTATCAGGCGGTGTTAATGCACCAAAAGATAATGGTTATATTTCTATCAATGGTGTTGGTGCAAATACCGAAACTGATTGTCAATTTAAATTGTCAGGGTCAGAAGTAGTGCCTGATACAGTAGCGCCCGTGATCACCCTCAATGGCAGTGCACAACTGACGGTAATCCAATACACAAACTATGTGGATGCCGGTGCCACGGCAACGGATGATCGTGATGGCACATTGAGCGTTACCAAGACAGGCAGTGTTGATACCAATAAAGCAGGGCAATACAGCATCACGTATAGCGCAACTGACAAAGCGGGAAATACCGCATCAAAAACCCGCACAGTAACAGTGACGCTTGCGGCAGATACGACAAAGCCCGTGATCACCCTTAATGGCAGCGCACAACTGACGGTAATCCAATACACAAGCTATGTTGATGCCGGTGCCACGGCAACGGATGATCGTGACGGCACATTGAGCGTCACTAAAACGGGCAGTGTTGATACCAATAAAGCAGGGCAATACAGCATCACGTATAGCGCAACTGACAAAGCGGGAAATACTGCATCAAAAACCCGCACAGTAACAGTGACGCTTGCGGCAG